>Ga0302284_1000244_pt1 | contig 27249 bp, 22 predicted proteins | sample III_Fen_E2_1_FD_198760 | JGI IMG/M metagenome (GOLD analysis project Ga0302284, IMG submission 198760) | Peat permafrost microbial communities from Stordalen Mire near Abisko, Sweden - III_Fen_E2_1 | ecosystem: Environmental > Terrestrial > Soil > Wetlands > Permafrost | place: Sweden: Abisko...
ATAAAAGGGCTGATAGGATACGTTTCCCAGGATGACCTGCTTATTGAAGAGCTTACTGTTTTTGAAAATCTCTATTACAATGCCAAACTCTGCTTTGATAACTTAACTGATGAAGAGATCATAACAAGAGTGGACAGTGTACTGAAAAACCTGGGACTCAATGAAATAAGGAATATCCAGGTAGGCAGTCCCCTGAACAAGAAAATTAGTGGAGGACAGCGAAAGAGACTTAACATTTCACTTGAACTGATACGTGAACCAGCTATAATGTTCCTCGATGAACCAACATCGGGACTTTCATCGCGTGACTCTGAAAATATTCTGGACCTTTTAAAGGATCTGGCACGAAAGGGGAAGCTTCTTTTTATTGTGATCCATCAGCCGTCATCAGAGATATTTAAGATGTTTGACAAGCTTATTATCCTCGATACTGGCGGATATCTTATATATAATGGAAACCCTGTGGATTCGATTGAGTATTTCAAAAGAAAGATTGAACAGGCGAATTACCACGAGAGCGAATGTTATGTATGCGGCAATGTTAATCCTGAACAGATATTCAATATTGTCGAAACCAAAGTATTTACAGAGAGCGGGCAACCAACAGAAACACGAAGAATCTCTCCGTCAGACTGGAGTAACCTTTACAAAGAAGAAAAGAAGGAAGATAAACGCGAACCCGGTGGTCCAATACCAGAAATAAATTTCAAAACTCCAAACAAGCTTAAGCAGATTATTGTTTTTACCAAACGTGATGTGCTTTCAAAGGTTGCTGATACACAGTATCTTCTTATTACATTGTTAGAAGCACCAATCCTTGTATTCTTCCTGGCTTTTCTTATAAGATATTATGATAAAAGTATCAAAAATCCTCATTATACTCTTTATGATAATAGTAATCTCCCGACCTACATTTTCATGTCGGTAATCATAGCTATATTCATGGGCCTCACAGTTAGTGCAGAAGAGATTATTAAAGACAGAAAAATATTGAAGAGGGAGGCATTCCTAAATCTGAGCTGGAATAGTTATCTGATGTCAAAAGTGTTAGTACAGTTTGCAATATCAGCAATCCAGGCTTTCACATTTGTGCTTGTTGGCAATAGTATTACAGAGATCAGAGGTATGATGTTTCAATACTGGCTCGTACTTTTTTCCTGTTGGGCAGGCGCAAATATGCTGGGTCTGGTAATATCCGACAGTTTTAAGGCTGTTGTAACCATTTATATTTTAATCCCTATTCTCGTCATCCCTCAGTTTATTTTAAGTGGGGTTATGATCAAATTCGAAAAGCTAAATCCCAATATATCCTCACCGGTTGCAATTCCAATTTATGGTGAGTTCATTACTGCCCGATGGGGTTATGAAGCCCTCGCTGTTCAGCAGTTCATATATAATGAATATGAGAGACCATTTTATCTCTTCGAAAAGGAGATGAGTAAAGCAGTATTCAAGAAAGACTACTGGAACGTAGAGATAAAGGGTGCTCTTGATGATATTATCAACGATCTCGACAAAGGTATAAAAGATAAAGAATTCACCGATAACCTCCTTCTTGTATCTAATGAGATTAAGAAGCAGCTTGTTTTGGTTCCGGATATTAGATTTGCTTATTCTGATCAGATCACAACTGACAAAATTACTCCTGAAATAGCCACTGCAGCAATTAATTATGTTGAATCTGTCAGGAAACTTTATGTTAATCTATATAATGATGCCAGCAACAGGAAAGAAGCTTTAAAATCGAGGCTTGCCGGAGAAAATCTTCAAAAATTTCTAAAACTGAGAGATAGCTATTTCAATAAATCTCTTGAGGACTTTGTGAAAGACAAGAATGAGTCTACAAAAACGATTATATATAAGGGTGAACTGGTACAGAAACTTGATCCAATCTTCATGGATTCAAAGTACAAACTGATAAGAGCACATTTCTATGCACCCGAAAAGAAGGTTTTCGGAATGAAGATTGATACATATATAGTCAACGTAATAGTTCTCTGGATTATGACATTCTTTATTTATCTGGCTCTCTATTTCAGATTGCTTAAGAAGTTTCTCGATTCAGGTGAATATATATTCGGAAAGAAAAAGAAAGGTACAGATTAAGTCAGCCAGCATAAATAAAAAGGAGATTTATAGGGAGAATCATAGCATCAGCAGCAAATGTCTAAAAAGAGTAGATTTAATTCTTAGAAGGGAAGATTCTGAGCTATCGGTTGGAATCTTTTAATAATATGCACTTAGTAATCAATTTAATAAATATTAAAGAGGCTGCCTCGGTTGAGACAGCCTCTTTAATATCTGGAATATCCGATCTATTCAGAATAGTTGCAACAAAGATTATTCTACAATCTCAATCATTTTAAACGGTACACGTATTATAGATTCATAATCCTCTCCTGCCTCAAGCATATCCTCATCATCCTCTTCATAGTACCAGTTAACTTCTACCTCATTCTTGGCTTTATGTATTGCCTCCAGTTTCTTGAAAACATCGAGGATACACTTTGATGAACTTGTGTTGAAGTATTCCAGACGGATATTTACAACAGTCTTTGTAAGGGGAGATTCTTTATAAGTATCCAGCCAGTCTACCAAAGGCTTATAGAATTCAACTGAGTTTTCTGGAATTGAACGTCCTTTGATTTCAAAGACACCTTCTGTTGAATCAAATTTAACTGTAGGAGTTTTAGGGGTTCCTTCGATGATGATCGGTTCCATATTTATCAGATTTAAAAATTGTTTTTACTTTTCTTCGTTCACTAAAATATCAAGATAGAAAAATGAATAATGACTATTATAAGCTTTAAAAGAGTATTCAAGTTTATTACCGGTTTTCCTTGCGATATCAACAAGGCCCAGCCCTCCGCCGCCTTTGGCTGAAATTCGCTGGTGATTCAGAATAAACTTATATAGTTCCTTTATTTCCTCATGACTCGATCTGTTAATACGCTTAATTTTTTCTTCAAGTTTCTCAATGTTCTCAAAATGCACAAAATTTCCCGTAACAATTCTATACCCGTCGCGTACTTTTTTTACTACAATCAGACCAAATTTTTCAGATGCCTGATCTTCAAAGTCATCGGGAACTCTGTCAACATGATGGTATAAATTCTGAAGACTTTCAACCAGAACATTATAGACTCTCTTCCTGAGCTTAGATTGTTCATTAACCTCAACCATCTTATCCTCAACAGTGTCAAGAATATAATTTATGACATCCGAATCAACATTACCTTTGTAATAAAGGATTGTATTCCCGGTCGACAGGTCTGAAAAATAATTCTCTACATTAAAGCTCATTTAAGCTTCATTTTAGATATGCTCAAGTATTTCCAATAACAAATATAATAAAAATATAAAGTTACCAAATTATAACTTGCTCTCTTTATGGTTATTTTAAATAATGGCTGCCTTTTTGATAAATGTATCCAATTGATGTGATCAACATCATTTATCAGATGATATTACGACCTTACCTGTTTCTTTGTTCCCTGGTACATCTCATATTTAAGGAGAATACATTCTAATGCCCCATTAAAAAGAGTATGCTTCTCTTTAGGTTTCAATCCAATATGTTTGAGTGAATCCTTGTTTGATGTAATTAACCACGCAACTGCTCCGGGGAAATTGTGTTTCAGAGTTGTTCCGATCATGCTATATAAAAGATCAATTTCTGCAGGTTGAATTCTTTGTCCGTACGGCGGATTGAGTAAAATATATCCATTTTCATTACCTGATTTAAGATCCTTAAAATCAGCTACATCAAGAGATATAACATCGTTTAATCCGGCTCTGGTAACATTAGCTTTAGCATATTGCAGGGTCTGATCGGAGATATCGCTTCCAAATATTTTTACAGGAGAAACACAAATTTGACTGTTACTTTCGAGTTTAATCTTTTCGAAAAGATCCTCATCAAAATCTATCCACCGTTGAAATCCGAAGAACTGACGGAATTTTCCGGGGGGAATCTTACATGCCATTAACCCGGCTTCAATCGGTATAGTACCAGATCCGCACATTGGATCCGTCAATGTCGCAGATACATTCCATCCTGATATAAGTATTATACCGGCAGCCAGAACTTCGTTAAGCGGTGCTGATGACTGTTCCTGTCTGTATCCCCGTTTAAACAATGGAACAACCGAGGAGTCAAGAGAGATAGTTACCTGATCATTACTTATATGAAGGTTAATCAGAATGCGGGGGTTATCGGTATCGACGGAAGGACGTCGGCCTGTCTTATTCCTGAAAAAATCGGCTATGGCATCCTTAAGAATAAGGCCGGCATATCCTGTATGTCCAAAATGAGGGGAATTAATTACAGGCACAATAGAAAAAGTATCATCGGGATCCATATACCTATCCCATTCAATCTTCGCTCCGCCTTTATAAAGATCATCCTTTGACCTTATTCTGAAATCGGATATTGGCATCAGTATAGATAATGCTGTTCTTACGCAATAGTTTACCCTGTATAACAGCTCCTTGTCACCTTCAAACAGGACTGCACGATTTACAATCTGTACATTAAGGGCTCCCATACTGATAAGTTCTTCTGAAAGTACTTTTTCGAGTCCGTACAGAGTCTTTGCTACAAATCTCATTATAAAATTATTGTCTTTCGATTACTGAATACCTAATATAGTATTATAGTTCTTCTTATCAGAAATGATGCTGAGAGCTTTTTCAATCACCTTATCGTTCTGATTCAAAATCTGATAAAATTCACTTGTCTGCCACATATTAGTTGCGACATATGCCTTCAGAATTAATAAAATCTCCTCTTCGGACTTTTTGTATTGGCCTTCATTGAACTTGATTCCTTCAGATTCTCCTTTTGCGAAGAATAATTTAAGATCATCGGAGCTGAAATTAAATTTTGTCTTAAAGTCATCAAATGATTTATACTGAGAGTTTAATGATGTCCGGTTCTTATCATAGAACTCAAGAGCAAAAGCTCTGAGAACATCTTTTGCTGAGAGATTTTTTATATACGGGGAATTGAATGTTGTGTCGGCCGACACGAAAACATCAGGCATTATTCCACCTCCGCCATATACGATTCGTTTGTTGACCAGTGTTTTATACTTCAATGAATCAGGCAGACGAATGCTGTCGGCTGACAACAGTTCACCATCTGTAAATCTTTTATAGAAATTCTCCATATATTTATCATAACCTTCATTATATGGCCTTTGTATAGATCTGCCTGTTGGAGTAAAGTAACGTGCTATAGTTAGTCTTATCATTGAACCATCTGTAAGGTAAAACTGGTTTTGAACAAGTCCTTTACCAAAAGTCCGCCTGCCCATAATAATTCCCCGGTCCCAATCCTGCATTGCTCCGGCAAAGATCTCGCTTGCCGACGCAGACCCCTCATCAGTAAGTACCACAACTCTTGATGAAGAGAGACTTCCGTTTCCGGTTGATTTAAAATCCTGCCGAGGTGTTTTTCTTCCTACCAGATAAACGAGCAGTTTCTGATCTGTAAAGAATTTATCTGCCAGTTCTGTTGCTGCAAGCATGTATCCGCCACCATTATCCCTTAAATCGAGAACAAGGTGTTTCATGTTGCTCTTCTTAAGGTTTGCTATAGCATCTGAAACCTCCTTATCTGTTGTTGCTGCAAACTTATTTAGTTTAATATACCCGGTTTCTTTATCAAGCATATAGGCTGCATCGAGACTTAAAATTGGAATTTTGTCACGTACTATTGTAAAATCGAGGATATCTTTAACTCCTTTTCTGTAAACAGTGATCTCAACTTTTGTTCCCTTAGGTCCCATTAACCTTTTGCGAACGCCAATAGTATTAATATTTATTCCAGTAACTTTTTCCTTGTCTATTGTCAGAATCCTGTCGCCTGCCTTCACACCTACTTTTTCTGACGGCCCTCCTGAAACAGGCTCAACAATTATAATTGAGTCACGCAGAAGATTAAACTGGACACCAATTCCTTCAAAATTTCCATTAAGAGGTTCATTCATCTCTTTGACATCTTTTGCCGAAATATAAGTTGAATGAGGATCAAGGTTTTTCAATACTTCTGTAATTGCTTTTTCGGTAAGCATATCAAGATTGGCTGAATCAACATAAAAGGCATCTATCAGACTCAAAGTTCTGCCGAACTTAAAAGTTCCCTCATTTAATACCTGGGACGAGGCTGATATGGTAACCAGGAAAAATAAAACCGTCAAAACTGTTACGTTTAATGTTTTCTTCTTCATATTTTGATTTTCAATGTTATACTATATTTCAACAATCTAAAGGCTTGAAAGTTTTGGGTAAATACATGTTAAACCCACCCCTTGCCCCTCCCGGGAGGGGAACCTTAAGGTTTACCACCTTTTATCTTTTAACTTTTAACTTTTGACTTTTGACTTTTACTATTCCCATTCTATTGTAGAAGGGGGCTTAGAGCTGATATCATAAACTACCCTATTAATTCCTTTGACCTTATTTATTATTTCATTTGATATTAACCCCAGAAACTCATATGGCAGATGTGACCAATCGGCTGTCATTCCATCGGTTGAAGTTACTGCTCTCAGTACTATGGCATTCTCATAAGTTCTTTCATCTCCCATCACTCCTACTGACTGAACTGGCAGAAGAATTACGCCGGCCTGCCATACAGAATCATACAGACCGTGTTTTTTTAAACCCTCTATAAAAATATCATCTGCCTCTTTAAGTATCTCAAGTTTTTCCCGTGTCATTTTCCCAAGTAACCGGATTGCTAATCCGGGACCAGGAAAAGGGTGTCTCTTAAGTATAAAATCAGGAAGCCGGAGAGCCTGTCCGACTCTTCTTACTTCATCTTTAAACAGAAGGCGAAGAGGTTCGACTACTTTCAGATGCATCTTTTCGGGGAGTCCTCCTACATTATGATGTGATTTTATTGTTGCAGAAGGGCCGTTAACTGAAACAGATTCAATTACATCGGGGTAAATTGTTCCCTGAGCCAGCCATTTAACATCCTGAACCTTCTTTGCTTCAATATCAAAAACTTCAATAAAGACCCGACCTATTATCTTTCTCTTTGTCTCCGGATCGCTGACTCCTTCAAGCTGATCGAGGAATCTGTCGGATGCATCAACTCCGACCACATTTAATCCTAGTCCGAGATATGATTCAAGAACCTTATTATATTCATTCTTCCTCAACAAGCCGTTATCCACGAAAATACAAGTAAGGTTTTTGCCAATTGCCTTATGAAGCAAAAATGAAGCTACGGATGAATCAACACCTCCTGATAGTCCAAGAATCACCTTATCATCACCCAATTGATCTTTAAGTGAATCAACAGTCGTGCCCACGAATGAATCAGGGGTCCAGTTCTGAGAACATCCACAGATCCCAATGACAAAATTCCTGATTATCTGAGTTCCATCTTTTGTATGATATACTTCGGGATGAAACTGAATTCCCCAGGTATTTTCACCCTTTATATGATATGCCCCGGCTTCCACATCAGCAGTCGAACCGATAATATCATATCCCTGAGGGACTGCAGTAATTGTATCGGCATGCGACATCCATACCTGGGTTCCATGATTAATATCAATAAAGAGAGGATCGTTATTGTTGACAAATACAAGATTAGCCCTGCCATACTCACGTGTACCTGACGGCATAACTTCTCCGCCAAAGTTCTGAACCAGATATTGAGCACCATAGCAAACACCAAGTAATGGGATAATACCTTTAATCTTTGAAAGGTCGGGAGAAGGTGCATTTTTATCGCGTACTGAAGATGGACTGCCTGATAAGATTACACCTTTAACACTTTCATCGGGAGTCGGGAAATGGTTGAAAGGATAAATCTCACAATAGACATTAATCTCACGTATCCTCCTTGCTATCAACTGAGTATACTGAGATCCGAAATCGAGTATAATAATTTTTTCCTGCAAGACTCTTTATTTTATTAAAATGGCAACAAAGATAGATATTCTTTTTTAAGGATCAGTAATATTCCCTATCTCATAACTCTTTCCATCGATAGCCGGATAAGTTTCAGGGAATAATGTCCTTGCCTCCTCCACAAGAGGTACAATGTCTTTGTACCTGGCCGAGAAATGACCGATAATAAGTGAACCTGCATTTGCATCAATAGCAGTTCTTGCGGCATCCAGAGTTGTGGAATGACCTGTCATTTTTGCAAGTTTCTGGTTGTTTTTATCAAAAGTAGCTTCATGATATAACAGACTCACTCCCTTTACGAATGAAGCAAGCCTCTTAAAATATTTTGTGTCGCTGCAATAGGCATAAGATAGTGGTTCTGGTGGAGGCAGGGTAATATCTTTATTTTTAATTATACTGCCATCGGAAGTAATAAAGTCCTCGCCTTTTTTAATGGCAGGAATTCTTACCAGGGGAATTTTATACTTATCGATAGATTCTTTAATAATATTTCTGTCGGGTTTCTTCTCCCTGAACAGGAAACCATAAGCCGGAACCCTGTGTTGAAGTGGAAAAGATGTCACAGTCAGATATTTGTCATCAAGTATTGTTACAGGGTCTTTTGATGAGAGAGGTATAAAATTTATTTCAAAGCTGAGATTGATATCAAAATCGCTGAGATGCGATTTCAGCATATTATCATAGTTTTCAGGTGCATAGAGATTAACGGGGTTTGACCTTCCCATTAAGCTGAATGTTGAAAGCAATCCATACAGGCCAAAGATATGATCGCCATGAAGATGGCTTATGAAAATATGATTGATTTTTGCAAACCTGATTTTTGTTTTTCTGAGTTGCATCTGAGTGCCTTCACCACAGTCTATTAAAAATAACCGCTCATGCGCATTGAGCACATGAGCGGATGGATATCTTCCTGAGGTCGGCAATGCAGAGCTACTACCAAGAATAGTCAGTTTCATCGCACTCTGCAAAGCGATCTGCTTTATGATATCATTTTTTCAGCATCCTCAACCGTTCCAGTTATAGTGAGTACGGTATCGAGCTGAGAGATGGTGATAAGACGTTCAACAGCTTCATTAAGTCCGCAAAGAACGAATACACCACCTGCATTTTTACATAATCTGTTAGCTACCAAAATGGCACTTAAACCAGATGAATCGCAATACTGACATTTTTCAAGATCGAGGATGATATTCTTTTCACCCTTTCCCGAGACAAGTACCAACTCCGACTTAAGTGCAGGAGCAATGTGGGTATCAAGCTTTTCCGACTGTATCTGAATAACAGTGCAGTTATTCCGGCTCTCAATATTAAAATCCATAGCGTTAAAATTTGATAGCCTAAATTTAATTAATTTTTCGATTTCTTGGAAGCTTTATTCTCTTTTTCTTCCATTTCTTCTTTTAAAGCAGCAAGCTGAGAGATATCACCAAGCGTAGTTTTTTCAGAAGCTGACTTCTGCTTCCTTGATGTTTTCTTAGGTGCAGCAGGTTCAGCTTTCTTTACAGGAGCTTCAGCAGCTTTCTTTTCATCTTCAAATACTCTACTGTGTGAAACAATGATTTTCTTGGCTGATTTATTAAATTCAATGACTTTGAACATCAGTTTTTCATCAACTTTTGCCATCATTCCGTCTTCTTTTACCAGATGTTTGGGAGTTACAAATCCTTCAACACCATAAGGAAGAGCTATCACTGCACCTTTGTCGAATACTTCAACAACGGTCCCTTCGTGTACTGAATCCATTGTAAAGAGATTCTCGAAGACATCCCAGGGATTCTCTTCAAGTTGTTTGTGACCAAGACTCAAACGTCTGTTGTCCTTGTCAATTTCAAGTACAACTACTTCAATATCAGCATCAATTGCTGTGAATTCGGCCGGATGCTTGATTTTCTTTGTCCACGACAAATCAGAAATATGAATAAGCCCATCAACTCCCTCTTCAATCTCAACAAATACGCCGAAGTTGGTAAAGTTCCTGACTTTGGCAGTATGTTTTGAACCTACTGTATATTTTTCATCAATATTCTGCCATGGATCGGCTTTGAGTTGTTTTATCCCGAGTGACATTTTTCTCTCATTTCTGTCGAGTGTCAGAATGACAGCTTCAATTTCGTCGCCTACTTTCAAAAATTCCTGAGCACTTCTCAGATGCTGTGACCATGACATTTCAGATACATGAATCAAGCCTTCAACGCCAGGGGCAATCTCAACAAAAGCGCCATAGTCGGCCATAACAACAACCTTGCCTTTTACCTTATCGCCGATATTCATATTCGGATCAACAGAATCCCAAGGATGTGAAGTCAGCTGTTTCAGACCGAGTGCGATTCTCTTCTTATCATCATCGAAATCGAGAATAACAACATTGAGTTTCTGATCAAGCTGGACAATTTCCTCCGGATGATTAACTCTGCCCCATGAAAGATCCGTAATATGAATTAGACCATCGACACCACCAAGGTCGATGAATACTCCATAAGAAGTTATATTTTTAACAGTTCCTTCAAGAACCTGTCCTTTTTCAAGTTTTGCGATAATCTCTTTCTTTTGTTGCTCAAGTTCAGCTTCAATAAGCGCCTTATGAGAAACTACGACGTTTTTGAACTCCTGATTGATTTTAACAACCTTGAATTCCATCGTTTTGCCAACAAAAACATCATAGTCGCGAATAGGTTTGACGTCGATCTGTGAGCCGGGAAGGAAAGCTTCAATGCCAAAAACATCTACAATCATTCCACCCTTTGTACGGCACTTTATATAACCTGTAATGATTTCGTCTTTTTCGAGAGATGCATTAACCCGGTCCCAGGAATTAATTGCACGTGCTTTTTTATGAGAAAGCAGAAGCTGGCCTTTTTTATCTTCCTGGCTTTCAACATAAACTTCAACCTTATCACCAACTTTAAGATTCGGATTATAACGGAATTCGTTTAAACTTACAACGCCTTCCGATTTGTATCCTATGTTTATAACAACTTCGCGTAATGTCATCTGGATAACTGTACCAATCACCACTTCATCAACTGCAACAGTTGAAAGTGTTTCATCATACAGGGATTCATATTCTTTATATTTTGGTGAATTACGGAGTTCTTCACTCTCAAAGGTATCCCAGTCAAATTCTTCAGCTGTAACAGGACTCCTTGGTTCAATTTTAATTTCATTATCCGTTTCAATTTCCGGTTCCGCCTGTGTTTTTTTTGGTCTCTTTTCTTTCTTTACTTCCGAATCGAATCCGTAATCTTCTGCTTTGGCAGTTTCAGTAACATCTTCCACCTCAGGAAGTTCTTCTGTAACCACGGTTACCTCTTCATCTGAACTTAAGGGTTCAGCTATTACATCCTCCAGTTCGGCTTTTTCTTTGTTTTTTGCTTTTCTAACCTCTTTTACCGGGGTTTCGCTAATTTCAACAACCTCCTTTTTGGTTGTTTTCTTTTTGTTTTCAGTCATAAGTTTAAATTAAAAGAACTAATAATTAATAAGTTAGACATTATTTTGTGTGAAAAATTGGTTGCAAAGATAGGTTATTTTTTAAAATCACCATAATATTATAGTATAAAATCATACTAAAAGGCATGCATGCTGCATAGTCCAAAGAGTATGATGCAAGGTGCAAGACGCGAGGCGCAATGTGCGCGGAAAGTGGATAGCTGAAGCAGTATACCTGATACCGGCAATCTCAAACCGAACGCCGCATACCTGTTGCCCATTTGACTTGTTATATTATCTTTGCATATATGATATAGTTATTCCTTAAAATGAGGATTTATGAGAATTGTTATTGTTGGCTCTGGTTACGTTGGGTTGGTAACAGGTGCCTGTTTTGCTGAAAGCGGCGTTAGTGTTGCTTGTGTCGATTTAGATATAAATAAAATAAAACAACTTAAGGATGGGACAATTCCTATTTATGAACCCGGACTTGAAGGAATGGTCAGAAGTAATATTGAAAAAAAACGCCTCTGTTTTACGACTGATATTAAAGAAGTATTAGATGGATCGGAGGTAATTTTTATTGCGGTTGGGACACCTGAGGGTGAAGATGGATCGGCTGACCTTAAGCATGTGCTGAATGTTGCTAAAGAAATTGGACGTATTATAACAAAACATATAGTCGTTGTAACTAAGAGTACTGTACCGGTCGGAACATCTGAAAAGATTCGTAATACCATTCAGGCTGAAATCAATAAACGAAATGAATCAATATCATTCGATATGGCATCTAATCCGGAATTTCTGAAAGAGGGTGCTGCAATTGACGATTTTCTTAAACCTGAAAGAATTGTTATCGGTATTGATAATGAAAAAACCCGGGAGATAATGAACAGACTTTATATGCCATTCGTTCTGAATAATCATCCGATCCTTTTCATGGATATAGCCTCCGCAGAGATTACAAAATATGCAGCAAATGCTATGCTTGCCACGCGGATAAGTTTCATAAATGAAATTGCAAATTTATGTGATATTCTTGGAGCTGATATTAATAATGTGAGAAAAGGAATTGGGAGTGATTCACGCATTGGCAGTAAATTTATTTATCCTGGTACCGGGTATGGAGGCTCCTGTTTTCCAAAGGATGTCAAAGCTATAATCAGAACAGCAAAAGACCATGGCTATGAACTCAATGTAATAGAAGCTGTTGAGAAGGCAAATGATTACCAGAAAAATGTCATTTTTGGCAAGATTACTAAATTCTTTAATAATGATTTGAAAAACAAGATAATCGGAATATGGGGATTATCCTTCAAACCTAAGACAGATGATATAAGAGAAGCCTCTTCAATCATTCTTATAGAAAGGCTTCTTAAAGCCGGCGCCAGAGTTAAGGCTTATGATCCTGCGGCAATTGATGAAACGAAAAAACTTCTTGAAAACCGTATTGAGTATACCTCTGATCCATATGAAGCTGTAGTTAATGTTGATGCCCTTGCATTGATGACTGAATGGTCGGAATTTCACCTTCCGGATTTTAACAGGATGAGTGAATCAATGAAAGGAAAGGTCATTTTCGACGGCAGAAATATTTATGACCCTGATCAACTCAGAAAACTTGGATTTACTTACTTTGGAATCGGGAGAAGATAGATAACGGGCGACGGGCGACCGGCATCAGGCAAAAGGATTACCAGCAGCCTGACTCCAGTAGCCTGATACCAACAAGCTATAAGGTTGTAAGTAATCAAATTAAATAAGAAGTTACTTAAAAAGGCAATTATGAAAGGTATAATACTCGCCGGTGGTTCAGGGACAAGGCTTTATCCGATAACCAGTGCAATATCGAAACAGATGTTGCCGGTATATGATAAACCAATGATTTATTACCCATTATCGGTATTAATGCTTGCCGGGATCAGAGAAATACTGATAATTTCCACTCCGAGGGACCTTTCCGGGTTTAACAACCTGCTTGGCGATGGTAAATCACTTGGACTGAATTTCAGCTATAAGGAACAACCATCACCTGATGGTCTCGCCCAGGCGTTCATCATCGGTGAAAAGTTCATCGGTAACGATGCAGTATGTATGATTCTGGGAGATAATATTTTTTATGGACACGGCTTTGGTGAATCTCTTCTTAAAACTGCTGAATTAAAACAAGGCGCCTGCGTCTTTGGATACTATGTTACTGATCCTGAGCGCTATGGCGTTGTTGAATTTGATAAAGATAAGAAAGTCCTAAGTATTGAAGAGAAACCGGTACATCCTAAATCAAACTATGCTGTTACGGGTCTTTATTTTTATGATAATACTGTTGTAAAAAAAGCCAAAGCTCTTAAACCCTCTTCCCGTGGCGAGCTTGAGATAACAGATCTTAACAGAGTGTACCTGGAAGAAGGCTCGCTTGCTATTAAGCTTATGGGAAGAGGAATGGCGTGGCTTGATACAGGTACCTACGAAAGTTTGCTGCAGGCAGCCAATTTTATTGCCACACTTGAACAGAGACAGGGTTTAAAAGCATCATGTATTGAAGAGATAGCTTTCAAAAGGGGATTCATTAATAAGGATCAGCTATTGGCATTGGCTCAACCAATAAAAAACAGTCAGTATGGCAAGTACCTTTTAAGGATCGCAGTTGAAGAGAATTATATATTCGAAGATTAAAGTAATTGTTTTTAGAAAATGAAAATTGTTGAAACAGGCTTCATAGGCCTTATTATAATCAAACCAATAATCTATACAGATACCAGAGGCTACTTTTTTGAAAGTTTTAATCAGGTTATCTTTCAGAAAACTGGTATTTTTTTCAATCCGGTTCAGGACAATGAATCAAAATCAGTCAAGGGTGTGATCAGAGGTTTGCACTATCAATTAAACCCATTTCCTCAGGCAAAACTCGTCAGAGTTGTCGCAGGTAAAATATTAGATGTAGCACTCGATATCAGAAAGGACTCTCTGACATTTGGAAAATGGTTTGGCATCGAACTTGACTCTGAAAACAAAGATCAGCTTTTCGTACCACATGGTTTTGCTCATGGGTTTTCAGTGCTCAGTGATACGGCGATTATCCAGTACAAATGTGATAATTATTTTAATCCGCAGTATGAAAGGGGTATAAACATTAATGACCCATCACTTGACATTTATTGGAAAATAGGTTCAGCTGTTCCGATAATAAGTGATAGGGACCTTGCTCAACCACTTATGAGAGACGCTGAAATTAATTTTTAGAAAAAACAGGTAATACGCATGGCGGTAATTTTAATAACCGGTTCGAAAGGTCAGCTTGGAAACGAGTTAAAAGTTGTTTCAAAACATTATTATGGATATGATTTTATTTTTACTGATATAGATTCACTCGATATAACCAGCTTCGAACAAACTTCAGAATTCATTAAAAAGTCGAAACCTGACTGGATAGTTAACTGCGCCGCTTATAATCTCGTTGACAAAGCTGAAACTGAACCGGATCAGGCATTGCTTATAAACGGTTTTGCTGTAAAGAACATAACAGAATTAATAAAGGGATCAGAATGCAGATTCATTCATGTATCATCCGATTATGTTTATGACGGACAATCAAATGTGCCGTACAGCGAGAATGTCACTCCAAATCCGTCATCAGCCTACGGCAGGTCAAAACTGGCCGGTGAAAAATATGCCCTTCTTCACCAGGGATCGATGATAATAAGGACATCCTGGTTATATTCTTCATTCGGAAATAATTTTGTTAAAACCATTCTCAGACATGGTGCTGAGAAAGAATCATTAAATGTAGTATTTGACCAAACCGGGACTCCTACATATGCTGCCGATCTGGCAGAAGCTATAATGAGTATAATTTCCAGAGTGATCAGAAATCAGATTGCAATGAATTCCGGCATTTATAATTATTCAAATGAAGGTGTTTGCACATGGTACGATTTTGCCTGTGAGATCATTAAAGAAGCTGATCTGACATGCAAAGTCCAGCCCGTTCTTACAAAGGATTTCAAACAAAACGCAACCCGACCTGCATACTCCGTGATGAATAAAACTAAAATAAAGGAGAATTACGGGCTTTCAATTCCTCACTGGAGGACCAGTCTTATTAAATTTATGAAACTGTTAAAATAATACCACTATTATGTTATCATTAGCTGAAATCAGAACAAGAGCCGAACGCTGGCTTAGCAAAGAGTTCAACGAAGAGACCCGTAAAGAGGTTCGTGAAATGCTTGAAAAAGACGAAAAAAAGCTTATTGATGCATTTTACCAGGATCTTGAATTTGGCACCGGCGGCCTCAGAGGTATCATGGGTGCCGGTACAAACAGGATGAATATCTACACTTTAGGTATGGCAACCCAGGGTTTGGCAAATTACATTATAAAACAGTGTGGGAAGAAAGACATTAAGGTGGCTATTGCACATGACTGTCGTAACAACAGCCGTTATTTTGCAGAAACAACTGCAAACATTTTCTCTGCAAACGGATTCGAAGTCTATCTCTTTGAAGCATTACGACCTACTCCGGAACTCTCATTCGCTATCAGGCATTATAAGTGTCAGAGCGGTGTTGTGATTACAGCTTCACATAATCCGCCGGAATACAACGGATACAAGGCATACTGGAACGACGGTGGACAGGTTGTAGCTCCTCATGACGATGCGATTATAGAGGAGGTGAGAAAAATAACTTCAGTGAATGATATTAAGTTCAATGGCAAAAAGGATAATATAAGAATCATCGGAAAAGAGACCGATGAACTTTTTCTGAATGAGGTACATAAAATGAGCCTTAATCCTGAAATTATAAAAAAGTTCAGTAATATTCCAATTGTCTACACACCTATTCATGGAACAGGCATAACACTTGTTCCTCCGGCATTGAAAATGTTCGGTTTCAGAAACATTATAAATGTTCCGGAACAGGACATAACTGATGGTAACTTTCCTACGGTTAAATCGCCCAATCCTGAGGAACCTGATGCGCTCAGGCTTGCAATTAAAAAAGCCGTAGAATCAAACGCCGAACTTGTTATGGCTACTGATCCCGATGCAGACAGACTTGGTCTTGCTGTAAAAAACAGAAAAGGAGAATTCATCCTGCTGAATGGAAATCAGACCGGCGTTATTCTTGTGTGGTATATCCTTTCACAGTTCAAAGAGAGGAATAAATACAAGGGTAATGAGTACATAATTAAAACCATTGTTACATCCGATCTTCTGGAAAAAATTGCTGAAGCATATAATGTTGAGTATGTCAATGTTTTAACCGGATTTAAGTTCTTTGCGGAGTATATCAGGGAAAATGAAGGAACAAAAAAATATATCGGTGGCGGAGAAGAGAGTTATGGATTTTTACCAGGCGATTATGTAAGGGATAAGGATGCAGTTGCATCATGTGCTCTTGCTGCCGAAGCTACTGCATGGGCAAAAAGTAATGGAATGTCTCTTTTCGAACTTCTGCTTGATATTTACGTTAAGTATGGTTTCTATAAGGAAAAGCTCATAAATATTGTCAGAAAAGGCAAAGAGGGTGCTGATGAGATAAAAGTTATGATGACGGGATACAGAAATAATCCGCCGGAGATGATCAACAATAGCAGGGTAGTCAAAGTAAATGACTATGAAACACAGGTTTCACACGATATTCTTAAAGGATCAAAAACGGGCATCAATCTTATTAAATCTGATGTTCTTCAGTTTTTCCTCGCTGACGGAACAAAAATCTCGATACGCCCTTCGGGTACTGAACCTAAAATTAAGTTCTATTTCAGTGTAAACACTAAGCTGTCTTCATCAGATAAATTTGAAGAAACAGAGAAGATACTTGACAAAAGGATTATGGATATTATTAATGATATGAGGCTGGCTTAATCTGAAAGACCCAGTTCAATCTTACCATCTCCCTTTCTCCGATTTACTCACTTCAAATGTAATTTGCTTCACTTATTGATAACTAAGAATCACAACTAAAAAGGATTATTTGTCCTGATTATATTAAGATCGGTGTAATATCTGGCATCCTCACGCATCAGAACATGTTTCTGAAGCAGGGCTTTAAAATCATGTCAAATGTCAGATAACAAGTTGGATCTATTTGGTTAACAAAATTCATTTAACAATCAAAATACTCCGGTTTTCTTTGGCATAACAGTGAAAAATGACCAATTTTGTTGAATAATTTGTCGGAAAAGTAAATTGTTCCTTATTGGTACAGAATTCTCGAAGGAAGTATTCAGAAAAAAATGAAGATACTAATTTGTGAGGACAACCGGCTGGCAATGAATACCCTTTCCTTCATTCTGGAAAAGGAAGGGTATAAAGCAGATACTGCAGAAGATGGGAATAAAGCCTTAACCTTTCTGCAAAATACGGTTTATGATTTGATCTTAGTGGATATACATCTTCCTTTTCATAGCGGATTGGAACTGATTAAATATCTCAGGTCGGATCTTAAAATGAAAACACCAGTACTGGTTCTGACTGCATTTAGTGATCTTCAGATGCAACGTCAGGCCGGGAAGTTAGGAATTAGTGGTTATATTATCAAGCCATTTGATCCATCTGATCTTATTCGGCAGATCTGTTCCATTCTTAAAAAGTAGCCCATGAACAGATATCTGGTTTTTAATATCTTAGTAACAATACTATTAAATACCATTCCAATATTATCCCAAAATGTCATTAATCCAGAATCTGAGTATCTTCGGATTAAAATAATAGCATTTGATGGTGATTATGCCACCGCCGCTGCTGCTGCCCGTAAACTTGTCAATATGTTTCCCTCTTATGGTGATGCACGGATACTTTTAGGCCGCATACTTGCATGGCAAAAAGATTATATTAATGCCGCCGCTGTTATTGACACTCTTCTATTAAAAGACCCAGGTAATGAAGATGCACTGTCCGCCAGAAGAGATATACTTTTGTGGTCGAAGGATAATACACCGGTATCAACTGATATAAGAGCCGGGTACTCTTTCGACAGTTTCAAAGAACCGTATACACGCTTATGGCAAATCTTTAAAGCCGGTGCCGGACACAGGTTTAAATGGGGACCAGCATCCACAGGACTGAATATTGGGAATATTAGAATTGGTGAACCATCTCCTGCTGACGCTACTGAGTTACAGATAGAAGCTGAAGCATGGCCCAATATAACAAATAAAAATTATGCATATCTGACGTACGCTTATAGTCCCGGTTCATATTTTCCCAGACACAGGGCCGGGGTTGAAGTATGGCAGATTTTACCAGCGGGCTGGGCTGTATCTGCGGGATTAAACTATTATTATTTTGATCGCAGTGCCTTCATTGCACTGGCATCTGTTGAAAAGTACATTGGCAAATACTGGCTATCTTTAAAAGGATTTGTCTATTTTAAGGATAATGGTCCCAGAACCTCAATATACCTTAATGTAAGAAGATATTTCAATGATAAAGATTACTTTCAGGTAACTCTGGGGACAGGTGCTGCACCTGATGAACCTTTTAATATACAGACAGATCTGACACGACTGAATGCCAACACAATAAGGCTGGCGTACAATCTGTCGATGACTCATAAACTGATAATGCGAATCGGAACAGGTTACTCCCGGGAGGAGTATAGAGAAACAACCTGGCGGAACAGATTTGAAGGTGATATTAATTTCATCTATGCCATTAAAATGAAATGATAAGATACACACTATTATTAATATTCTCACTTGTATCCGCTAATGTTGGAGTGGCTTACCCATGTACAAATTATATCACTAAAGAGTCCTGTGGTAATATGGTGATGGAATCTCCTTATTATATAAACAACTATGACAATAAACTGATATCCTCTTATGCCACTGATATTATCAAGGCAGCAACTTTCCCTTCCGACAGCATGGATTCCAGCAAAAAAGCGCCAACGGCAGTACGCAATATCTTTTTCTTTAAAGGGGATAGTCACTGGCTAAAAAGAATAAATTATTTCGGAAAATCATTAGTCCTTGTCAATGCTCTGATTGTAGCTATTATAATATCTATTGCTACAATGATAATTTTACTGATAATCATTCTTCTGAACCGAAAAAGGATGGAAAAGGAAGAGCTGCTGCACCAGTATCTGTTAGAGAAATATCAAAGTCTTATCATTAACTATTTATTTGGCTACGTCAGTCCTGAAGAATTCCGTTCAATTGCCTCAGATACCTACCGGCGTCAGGTTCTTATAGACCAGATGATAGATGTAAGCATCAATCTGAAGGGAGAAGAAAGCAATAAGCTTCAGAGCCTGTATAAACTTCTTAGTCTGGACAGGGATTCAATATCCAAGGCTTACAACCATCGCTGGCATAAAAAAATAAAAGGATTCCGCGAGTTGGCTTATATGAATATTAAAGACGCTAATGTTGCTATTTATAAAGCTCTTAACTCATCGAATGAAATACTCAGAATGGAGGCTCAGATTGCACTGGTCAGACTCAGTGATGATGATCCATTTGAGTTTCTGTCACATCTCACCAGTCATTTCTCTTTATGGGAGCAGATAACTCTTCATGAGCTTATCATTCAACATAATATTCCTGTCCCATCATTTAATAAGTGGCTCACTTCGCCCAACCCCACTGTGGTTATATTTGCACTTAGGATGATCAGGGAGTTTAAACAGATAGAATCTGAAGACAATGTCCGGGAGACTCTTATGCATCCGGATCCTGCAGTCAGATGTCTTGCAGTACAGGTGGCAGGGGATCTTGATATGCATTCGACACTTGAGCCAATGAAACATATGTATAAAAATCAGGAATACAAAATTTGCCTTGAAATTATCAAATCGATGGGTAAAATGCCTGATATTTCTATGATGGGCTTCCTGAAACTGGTACTTGACAAGGAACAAGATGTACAATTGCAGATCGAAGCGACTAAAGCAATAAGAAACAATGGAGAAGAGGGTGATAAAGCACTTGCCAAACTAATGGAATCGGAGTATAAAAACTACAATATTATTATAAAACATGTTCTTGACCGGAGAATATTTTAAAATACGATGGAATCTATTTTTTTAAATATGTTCTTTATAATTACACTGTTCCTCTCAGGATCATATCTTATTCTGGGAATATTCTCTGCTATGGCGCTTCGTAAACACCTGCGAAAAAATAGTTATGTCAACTATAACTCCCTGGTATTATCACCGTTGAGCCCAAAAATTTCAATTATAGCTCCGGCATTTAATGAAAGTAAAACTATTATTGATAATGTCCGTACTCTTCTTTCGCTTTATTATAACAATTTTGAGGTTATTCTGGTAAATGATGGCTCAACCGACAATACTCTTGAAGAGATAAAGGAGCATTATGAACTTACAAAGGTTAATTATTATTTCGATTATCACATACCTTGTGAAAGAATAAGAGGGGTATATAAGTCAAAAAATCCTTCCTATAACAGGTTGATTGTAATCGACAAAAAAAATGGAGGCAAAGCTGACTCGCTAAATGCAGGTATAAATATTTGCCAGAGCAGTCTTTTTATTTCCATCGATGCTGATTCTATCATCGAAACTGACTCGATTCTTAAACTTGTAAAACCATTTCTTGAAGAAAAAGATCGCAAGGTTATAGGAGCCGGGGGAGTAATAAGAATAGTTAATTCTTGCGATGTGGAACGGGGTCAAATACGTGAAATCCATCTTCCCGGCCAGATGCTGCCTCGTCTTCAGGTTCTTGAATATACACGTGCTTTTCTTCTTGGAAGGATGGCCTGGAGCCAGCTTGATGGATTGATGCTTATCTCCGGAGCTATGGGTATTTTTGACCGTGAAACGGTTATTAAAGGTGGTGGCTACAGTATTAAGACCGTAGGCGAAGATATGGAACTGGTTCTGCGTATGAGACGACGCATGGCTGAAGAAGGAGTTAAGTATGAAGTAACATATATACCCGATCCTCTTTGCTGGACACAAGTGCCATCTGACGTAAGATCATTGCGCATGCAACGTACCCGCTGGACCCGGGGTCTTGTGGAATCTCTCACTATTCATCGAAAAATATTTTTTAACAGGACTTATGGCCGTCTGGGTCTTCTTGGATACCCGTACTGGTTTTTTATTGAATGGTTAGCACCACTGATTGCTTTTTCAGGTTTTATTTATACTATTTATCTTGTTATAACAAATTCGATTAACTGGCCGTTTTACCTGCTCCTCTTCCTTTTTATTTACACCTTTGCAGTATCTCTTTCAATATGGGCAATACTTTTTGAAGAGATAACTTATCATAAATACAAGAAGAAAAGAGATGTTCTTAAACTTCTGATCGCTGCACTTTTAGAACCCTTCTTTTATCCCATGCATACCTATTTTGCCGTCAGGGGGAATCTTGAAGTACTGAGAGGCAAAAAAGGATGGGGCAAAGCAAAAAGGAAAGGCTTTGAAAAGAAAAAGAAACCAGTACGTCAACCCTCAGTACGTCAGTCGAAAAAAACGGGAAATGTCCACAAACCAGACTCAACCACCTGAAGTGCTTTTGTATACTAAATTTAGTTTAATATTCTAATTTTCTGTGACTTTTAAAATTTCCAATCCACCTGTACCAGTGGCAACAAATATATAATTTGTATTAGCTTCGACAAAGTTAGCGGAGGCACCCAGGTCAATATTACCTGTCCTTTTTAACTGACCAGTATTATCTATTTTGGCAATATCCAATCCTCCAGCGCCGTTTGCTATATAGACTCGTTTATTATCAAAGACTGACACACCGTTTGTAACATAATCCCAGGGTTCTTTGCCTTCAGGAACTGATGGTCTTGGTAATGCTGACATTAATTCAGGTTTATCAGAAGTAATATCATAACATTTTAAACCTTCTTCACCAAGAGCCACAAGAGCAAATTTACAGGATAATCTTAACATAGATTTTGCCTCAGGATCAGTTGCACCACCAATTTCTTTATCCCAGAAACCAGGTTTATATAAATGACCTGGATTTCCGCCAAGAACAATTTCATAATCTTTATTGATATCAACTGAACGGGCATTTTTCAAAATAAGGTAACTCACTTCCTTCATCTGATCATCTAATATGGTCAAGCCTCCATCAGTTCCTGACGTAATATAGACTTTATCGTTATAATATCTTACATCAGTACCGACATATCCCTTTAAAGAGAAATTTACAGATTGACTTGATTCAAATTGATGACATGAATTCAGTTCATATCTTTCTACAAAAGCGCTATCACTTGTTTCATCTGCTCCGGTTATCCAGAGACTGGTATTACCTTTTGAGTCAGGTGAATTTTTAGCATCTACTGAACTTACATCTTTGCCTTTATTAGTTTCCTGATTTATGAAAACAACACTGGATATTAATTTAGGATGATCAGGAGAGTTTATATCAACGATATCAACACCACCCAGATATCTCGGACCTTGTGTATTATATCCTATGTAAGCATAATTATCCACTATTCGTATATGTGAGGCTTGTAAAACTTCTTCTTTATATCTGGGTGGCGCCAGAACAGCAATTAACTGAATAGTTATTGAAGAAGCCGTTGTTCTTTCACTACTTTTAAGTGTTTCATTTACTGAATCTTCAATAATATACGTATTTGCATTACCAGTGTAAGAAATTCTTTCATTTAATGCATTCAGGTTGTTGTTAATTAACATATTTTTGGATACTATGTTATCTGATGACTTACTGACAGCCTGATCATCGCTTTTTTTACAACCAATTGCTATAAGGAACATTGTAAAACAGAAAATCAATAATTGTTTCATAATTACATGTTTTTTTAATAAAACTTAATATTCAGGACGCCTGTTTGACAATCTGATTATGTCATCCTGTAGACCTTATCAGGCATTTGTTACATTTATACAGGCTTCAATGCCCTTTTAGTTTTTGACTAAATCAAACTTACCTAAGAATGATTTTTATGAAAGCAGCCGGTTTCCTTGACAAATACAAAGATACGCTATTTGTACATATCATACAAGGAGGACAGATCCTTATACTAATGAGCAACCTGTCTTATTTGAAGTTTTTCTCTTCGTTTGGATACTTATTTTGTCTATTCTCCTATGATCTTGACTAGTACTCTTTTTCGTCTTTTGCCGTCAAACTCACCGTAAAAAATCTGTTCCCATGGGCCAAAATCGAGTCTGCCACCGGTAACAGCAACGACAACTTCCCTGCCCATTAAAGTACGTTTGATATGAGCATCGGCGTTATCTTCAAAGCCGTTATGTTTATACTGTGAATAAGGCTTTTCGGGAGCAAGTTTTTCCAGCCACACTTCAAAATCATGGTGCAGACCGGATTCATCATCATTAATAAATACACTTGCACTTATGTGCATTGCATTTACGAGAATAAGTCCTTCTTTAATACCTGATTCATTTAGGCATCTTTCAACCTGTCCAGTAATATTTACAAATGCCCGCCGGGTAGGTATTTCGTACCAAAGTTCTTTGCGATATGATTTCATAATTATATAATTTTTGAATTATTTTTTAAATTTTCTGCAGATCACGCAGATTAACGCAGATCATCGATTAAATCTGCATAAACACTGCCTGCCGGCAGTGTCAGCGAAATCAGCGGGAAACGAAAAAGTCTTCAGCAAAATTCACAAGATAAACCTTGTCGGTCGATCTGGTCAGAGCAGTATAAAACCATCTCAGGTAGTCAATAGTGATTTCATTCCTGTTGAACATGCCCTGATCGATAAACACCCTCTCCCACTGCCCGCCCTGAGCCTTATGACAGGTAACTGCATATGCAAATTTTATCTGCAGTGCATTGAAATAAGGATTATTTTTTACCGCTTCAAATTGTTTTCTTCTGGTCTTAATATTAAGATAATCAGCTAATATGTTCTGATACAGCTCTTTATTTTTCTCCGATGGCAAAGCAGGTGTATCCAGATGCAGGACATCCATCATTACCTTGGCTTCAATTTCAAGATTATAGTCTGGAAACTTGAGGACCATATCGGCAAAACGGAACCCGTATCTCTCCTCATATTTTCTTATTTTTTTCACTTCGGCAATATCGCCGTTTGCGATAAATCCTGCACCGTCCTCCTCCTCATCGATAATAAAATAGTTATTCTTCACTACCATAACCATATCACCTGCGCTAATCTCTTCTTCCCTGAAAAAGATCCTGTTACGGATTCCCTGGTTATAACGGTTCGCCTGTTTGTTTGAATTAACAACAATAATAGTCCCCTCCATTCCGCACATCCCATATGCTGTTGAGATCTCATCTATCAACTCTTCGCCTGTTATCCTGATGGTATCTTTATAATTAATACAGTCGAGTGACGGATGAACCAGGTTGTTTTCTGCTACCTGCAAACGGACCCGGGTTGCATTCATAAGAACACCCGATGTTTCGCTCTGCCGTACAACCTGTTTCATTTCGCATGATATCAATCCGAAACCGTATCCGCCAAGAGAGGCAGGATCAAGAGCCGGACTTATATTTGATCCGACAGGCGGGAGCTGGGCAGTATCCCCTACAATAATAAGTTTGCATTCAGTACCCGAATAAACATATTCAATCAGGTCATCGAGAAGCCTGCCGCTTCCGAACAATGATGAATCCCCTGAACTGTTTGATACCATCGAAGCTTCATCGACAATGAAAAAAGTATCTTTATGAAGGTTTCTGTCAAGTGAGAAGCTGCCAAACCCGTCTTTAGAGGATTTCTGTCTGTATATCTTTTTATGAATAGTAAAAGACGGCCTTCCGGAATAAGATGCAAGAACTTTTGCGGCTCTGCCCGTGGGTGCAAGAAGAACAGAACGCATCCTTAATGAGTCGAGAGTTTTAACAACAGAGCTTATGACACTTGTTTTACCTGTACCGGCGTATCCTGTCATCAGAAAAATCACATCATTATTGTTATCGCAGATATATGTCGCAATTTTCTTTAACACATCAGACTGATCATCTGTGGGAGTATTTCCAAGGTTCTTACACAGATTATTATATATAATAGTTTCTCGCATGAGTATTTAGCAGAATCACAAACTGCTGCTGGATTTTTTTTCCTATTTTTGTTTGTAAACTTAACCAATCCTGATAACATTAAGAAATGCCTTTTCTGGAACTCTTTGATGAGACACTCGATATAAACTCTACTGAAAACTATGAGTTATCAATCCAGGTAAGCCCTGACGGATTATCATTCTGTCTTCTTGATTCGATAAGAAATAAGTACGTACTGATCAGGTCATTCGGTGCTGAAGATAATAAGTACTTCAATGCTGATAATATAAGTGAATTATTAATTAAGGATGATTTTCTTACCAAACGCTACAAGAGAGTGCATTGTGTTATTCCTTCCCGGAAATTTACACTTGTACCTGCACCTCTGTTTGATCCCGGGAAAAAAGCTGAATACTTCACTTTCAATCATAATCTTGAAGACGACCAGATTGTTTCTGTGGATAAAATAATTGATCCCGATGCATTTCTGGTGTTCTCGGTATCCAGATCAATTATTGAAGTAATTAACAAAGTTTATCCGGGTGTATATCCACATCATCACATTAAATTATTACTTGACCATACCTCTTCAACCAGAAAAAGCATAAACGGCTATTATTTACATGTACATGTTGAAAGGGATTTTTTCAATCTTATTATTTTTAAAAACAACGTGCTAAAGCTCTGTAATTCATTCGTTTACAGGAATATTTCTGACATTCTCTATTATGTCCTGAACACATTTAAAAATCTGGAAATCAAACAGGAGGAGACTATCTATTTCAGTGGGCTTACAGAAAAGTACGATGATCTGTCTTCAGGTTTTTCATTATACATCAGGCATATAAAATTTGCAGAACCGTCAGGCAACTTCACTTTCAGCTATGTTTTTAATGATACTGAACTTCATCGGTTTATTAATCTTTTCACTGTCGTCAATTGCGAATAATAGGAGGCAGATATAAAGGAAGGAGGATCAATCCTCCTTCTAATTTCAAGGCAAGACCAACTACTGACTTTGCAAGGGAGGGACTGTTTAATATTCTCAATAACAGAGTCGATTTTGAATCTGTAACTGTGTTGGATCTTTTTTCGGGAACAGGAAGCATAAGCTACGAATTTGCTTCAAGAGGAGCATCTGCGGTACATCTTGTAGAAAAAGATTTCAAGCATATTTCAGGAATAAAAAAAATATTAGAGGAACTTGACTTGCATAATGTCAGACCGATCCACATAGATGTTAAGGCATATTTAAAAACATGTTCGGTTAAATATGACATTGTTTTTGCAGATCCGCCGTATGAACTTTCCTGGCTTGAAGAGTTACCGGACATTGTTACGCAGGCGGGTGTGATTAAAGAAGATGGCTTTTTTATACTAGAGCATCCAAGGGATATAAGTTTTGCTAATCATAAATTATTTTTTGAACACAGGAATTATGGAGGAGTGAATTTTAGTTTCTTCAATACAATAATTACCTGAATAATAACATTTTACAATTCAGAACAGAGAAGTGTTTCTTAGAAATTTACAGATAATATTTTCGAAAATAATTTTGCGGAGTAAAAAATTAGGTTAATTTTGCAACTCGTTTTACAATTGGTTCGGTAGTTTCCCGAGTTCTCGGGATTAGAATACCGGCCAGTGTTTGAAAGTTTGGTGCGGTAGTTCAGTTGGTTAGAATAACGGCCTGTCACGCCGTGGGTCGCGGGTTCGAGTCCCGTCCGCACCGCAAACAAAAACAAAAAGCCATCCAAAAGGATGGCTTTAGTATTTTAAACAAGCAGCGTTGATCCCGCTTTTGCAGGAGCATAAGCGAAAGGTTTAAAATACGTTAAATGCTGCAGCGCAGCATTTTTGTTTTTGTTTGACCAGGTACCCAGTGGAGGAAAGGGTCCG
>Ga0302284_1000248_pt1 | contig 27084 bp, 12 predicted proteins | sample III_Fen_E2_1_FD_198760 | JGI IMG/M metagenome (GOLD analysis project Ga0302284, IMG submission 198760) | Peat permafrost microbial communities from Stordalen Mire near Abisko, Sweden - III_Fen_E2_1 | ecosystem: Environmental > Terrestrial > Soil > Wetlands > Permafrost | place: Sweden: Abisko...
TGTATGAAGAAGAATTCTACACAAAGACACTTGTTCACATGGAAAGTCGGCTGATTGAGTAAAAGGAAAATGCTAGCAGAATGTAAGTTGAATATTAGCAACTTCACAATGCGCTAGTTAGCAGTGTCGACGAGCTGTGCAATGAAGAAAAACAAATCACGGGGTAGAAAACATTGAATGTATGTCGCACATAATTCGTCAAAAAAGGTATGGATCATATTGAAAATATCCATTAGCTGGTGATGAAAAAGACCACGAAATTCCACCAACAAGCTGATTCGGAGTTGAAAAAGGAAATAAGCATGTACAAGGATATTAAAGAGAATCTCGAAACTGCTCGAGCATAGCTGAAACAAACAGAAACGTAAATTCACAATCTTGACATGTTGCATTAAGAAAAGATAAAACAGCAACAAGATCTAGATTCTCTTATCGATTATCTCTCTGATTTTACACTGTTAGCACTGGTTTATGTGAATAATTCACCAAAGCATCATTTCACTTCATAACTATCATTTAAGCCGCAAATCGATTTTTCAGCGGTTTCTGAAAATTACGATGAAGCGTTTGAGATAAGGAAAAGGAAAAAGACTGTTGGATCAGAGGGTTCGAAGGATAGAGATGAGCATAGTAACAGTAGAATGGAGAATGATGGGATTATTGTTATTAACGCTGCTTAGAGAAAATTCACAGAAATGATTCTTAAATAGAAAAACCTTATTCTTTATGCTATGAAACGGAAGAAGAACTAACTGAAATCAAGAACGAAATCGAGGACGAAGAAGCAAAGGCACATTTTATTGTGAATAGTCTCAATCAATTCTACGAATCGCACAATAACGATATTCCAGGGTTATTTGATTCACTTTCTGAAAGTTTTTAAGCAGCCTGCAGATAACGAGACAACCTCAGTAGCAAGATTGTGCAGTTAGAATTTGATAAGAAAAAGGTGTAAGAAGAAATACAAGAGTTGTAGCAGTAAATAGCATTTCAAAAGGATAGAAATAAACCCAAGAAAAAGGATTTATAAATTATGCCTGATATTGAAGACTTTAGCATATCGTTCAATTAAATATTCTCAGAACATTTCCTCAACACTGATTTTATCAAGGAGTATCTTGAGAATTGCCATAAGCAAGAAAAAGAACCTATTGATATTTATTCGCTTCTGCAGTAGCACGAGAATAAATAAACTTCATCGCTGCTGCATGAAAAATCGGAAGAGCTGAATAGAAACTTCAATACATTCCTCTATTCTTCAAATTTCATGCTAAGTAAGCTCGGAATTAACTTTTCTGTTAGAAATACTTGATACAGCATAGATTATTTATGATAATTTGTTGTTTCTGCTTGAAAGTGAAGTTTTTCAGCTTGCTGAAGTAGATCAAAGATAGAGGTGATGGATAGAATACTGAACTCAATGACATGATCGAAGAGACCTTGGAGTTTCTGAAAAATTGGAAAGTCTAAAGTAAAGAACTTGACTCTGTTAATCGAAAACGGCTTGCTGCTGAGATCAAAGATGCTGACATTACATACATAACCAAGAATATTATGTCACAAAAGGTACTTCTGGACTGCTTAACAGTTGAATCTAGTGGAGATTGCCTCTTCGGAATCATGAAAGTCTATGACAGAGTGTTCAGAGAGAAGCATACTCTGAAGTAAATCTGTGAGAGAATTATCTCAGCTGAAGAACAAAAATACACAGCTTAAAGGAGAAAAGCTAAATACTCTTCCCAAAGTGGCAGCAGCAACAGCAGTAGTAATCGTTCAGATGATTTCAACGATAATCATGACTACACTGATGAGACAATAAGAGATCGAATTGAGAGTGTGTATTATTAAATTAGTAATTGGAATCCGAAAAGAGCTAAGGAATGGCTAGGCGAAATGCTGGAGAGCAACTGCTTAATCTGGAAATATACATCGAAGGTTCACATCATCGAGTACATGAGCAGAGTAAAGTAGAAATATGACACTGCATTAGAGAAATGCTTGAAATCTTCGGAGGAATTCATCCAAGGAAATCAGCAGGTGACCATCGATGAAAATTTCTTGATTAATCTGCAGATTGAGGAGTGGAAGGGCTTATTTGCTAAAGCGAACAAAACAGCTAGGGAATGGATACAAGTAGTCATGCAACTCTTCAAGAAATCTCTAACAGTGCTCCTGAAGAGGAAGAAATTATTAAATCTGCAACTTGGGACAATTTCGAAGTACGATCCAGTGAGAACGTACTAGCTGGAGAAATTCGATGGGAAGCTTACGGGATTGCTGACTGCATTGCAAAGTTAGAAGTCTTACTAAATATCCCTGTACTAGGGACGAGAGCATGAATCCACTGCGGATACTCTCCAGTGCGTATCGAAAGACACAGATATTCCTCCAAGGACAAATAAAAAAATGAATATTTTCCATATCATAAAAGAGCATATCATGACAATGCAGCAAGGAGAGGATTTCATTAATATCCGAGAAGATCTGAATGGATTTGAAGCAGACAGAGATAAACTTAAACTCCATATATTGAAAAAACCAAAATAAAAGGATTTTAATAGTTCTGGTAATCGACTTGCTGATGGAAATAGAAGCTAAGATCAAGAGGAAGAGAACTAAACAGAGCAACAGAACATGAAACAAGATATCCACAGCCAGGAAGATGATAATAATATGGATGCGTTTGGAAATGAAGAGGGGAAATCGAAAAATGAAGAAGAGGAAGAAATATCCAAGAAGAAAATGATGCTGCTTGTTGGAATGATAGGTGGTCACACGAAAGGATATGGTAGTAGCAGTAATAGTAACAGTGTTGTCCAATAAAAGATATTACATGAACTTACACAGGAGATCAAAACAATTCAAAGAAGTGATCTAAAGGGGATTGTGAGATTGGAGAAAGCGAATATCGTGCATTAGTAGAAACAATATAAATATGAAAGGGATTCATACATTAGAGACAGAAACCTTGAAGATATGCAGTCGAAATTAGAAAAAGAGATCAACAAGTAGATTTAATTGATTTAGTCGAATAATACTGTGCCTTTCGCGCATTCGGCGTAGATCAATAATTAGTTGGTGCAGATACAAATGTAAGTGCAGTAAGCTACTGTTCCCGTGAAAATGGGGAACAATCCATAGAATAAATATAATATAAGACCTAATTCATCAAGTCCGCGATATTGTAACCAAGCTATGAAAAAGAAATAATAAATCGAAGCTGAGAAGATTCTTCATCAAGCGCAGAATTAATTGTAATTGTTATCGTTACCTGCTGCTAATCATGGAAATCTCATGAATGGCAATAGTAATACAGAGGATTAGAAAAATGGAGGTGTAGCTGATAAAAAGACGAAAAAAATGAGAAAAGTATTTCTCGAAATAATGAAAGAAAAATGGCAAAAGAAGGAATTGTCAAGGGTTAGACATTTAGAAAAAGGAGGAAATACATTTGGAAATTTCTCTGAATCGAAGAAACAAAATGAGCAAGACGAAGAAACTGAAAATAATATGCCGTAATTCAACATTTAGGTTCAGAAGTTAGTAGGCAGTTTTGGAGTTATTCCTTTAGTGAGCCCTTCAAAAAAGACATTTTGCTTTGATGATTCCTCTTTCAGAAGAATCAATGGCTCATAATAGTCAAACAATTTTCTTATCAGCAATCAACTTGCAAATGCTGAGAGCCTGCAGAATTAATTTCTCAATATGAGCTAGAAAAACATTGCTCTAGAACAATTTACAAGATCCCATCCACATATCGCAGATGCTACTGCACCAGATAAATCCGTGAGATTATTTTAAAATTCTGTTAAAGCAATCAAAATTCTTAACAGGTTTGTCAAGGAATCTTAAGAAAAAGATCCTTCAAACAATTAGCTGCTTTTTCCATAGTCTCGACCATAATCTAGTTCTCCTATGAGTTAAGGTGTTGCTAAGAAGGATTTTAATATTAGAAGCATCAGTCCACAGCATTAAAAAAATAACTGGTTATCTTCCTCTGAAAGAAACATCTAGCAGGATATATTGTTTGATTTAAAGAATCATGAAAATTACTAGAATCGTTAAAGAATTGCTAATCTCTATCCCAAAACAAATAGAAATAATGAAGAATCATATGGGAATAGTTCTCCACTATCAGCGAATATTAAGCGTCGTGGAGGAAAGGAGATTCTTCCAACATCTTATTAGTAAATTCATAAGGAAGTGGTCACTAAAATGGTGGCGAAGAAATCAATAGAAAAATAAAAAAGGAGTTATTTGGAGTAGTTATCAGAAGAATCCCTGAATCGTAAAAACTCAAGGGAAGAAATGATGCGGCCTTCAAAACTAAAATGCTCAAAGTAGCAAAATACAGCAGTCACAAGAACAACAAGATAACCTGGAATTTCGTTGATTGGAAAGAGTCATAGAAACTAAACATCCAAAGAGAAAAATAAAGAATCTTCTTCATCATAATCATCTTCGAATTCTTCCTCATTTCACTTGCCATACGATGTTGAGCGCGAGCTAAAATAAGACCTAAATCGATATTTCCATTAGAAAGTATTTGATTGACCAATGACATAAATCTTAAGAGAGAAAAAGAAGGGGAGAGAGAGAGAGAAGAGGAAACCATGAGGAAGGTGAGCTACTGTCCAATGCAATGTTACTAGTTTTAATGAGAAGACTCTCTCTCTCTCTCTTTGATTTGGAATATTTTTTCAACAAATAGTGCTACTGCTAGATTGGCATTTAATTAATCCATCTGGAGGGTGTTTTTAACATTGCCAGCCAATCAAAATAAGTCTAAACTCTGTAATTAATGTTGTAATAGCAATTAAAAAATAATCTCTTTTATGCATACAAAAAATAAAAAATTAGATGAACGTTTTTGTTTAATAAACATGAAGTAAGAAGGATAACTCTGTGCTCGGTTGTAAAATTGATAAGCCATCATTTCCTGTCGATTTGGACTCTTAATGAAAGGAGTGGTATGAAATAATTGGAGGCTCGCCTTTTTGGACTTGAGGAATCTAGGAAGGGAAATGGTTAATCAATTAATTTTGAATTATTTCTCTTCTTCTTCTTCTCCTTTTTCTCCCCGTATACATTTAAGACACTTTTCAAATATCGCTTTTATTTGATCGTTTTCAAAATCGTCGTTCATTATTAATTTTTCGTAATTAAGAATCTATTCTACAGAGTAGTGGCTTTATTGATTTCTGTTCATCTTTTCATTTTTAATGTAATTCCATTCCTTATCAGTGGCTCTCAGCTAGTTTTGGACTTCTTTAAAAAATTCTTAGATTTTCTCGTTGTTCGAAGCTTTGTAAAAAACCTTCCATGTCTAACCTGCATTGAGCTTCATGCTGCATTTGTCATATACTGTTTCAATGATAGATGATTTGAGTGTCATTTTGATATTATTATTTATTTCAGTCTGTTATTGATCTACAATAGTCCTTAACTTGTTTATCTCAGCAGCGTTATTGATTTTATCTTTTTCCAATTCTTCAATTCTGCCGTTAAGTTCTTCAATGGTCAATTTTTAGTCTCTATTAATCTATTTTTAGTCTTTGTTTTCGCTCTCTAGTATTTGAAGACGCTTTGAAATGTTTCCAAGCGTATTGACTTCATTGCCTTTAAGAATCTGATTAGGCTAAGAATTTATTTTCTTCTTCTGAGTCGAAATTTACGCTTCCTTTCTTGATAATCCAAGTGGGATGGTATCTTTTTCACTTTTTGAGATAAAGTTCATTTCATCTAAAGAGGCTTATATTGTGTCCGATTCCACTGCCGATCGATTTATTTTAATTTCCTCCTCCTCCTCAATTTCATTCTCGCGGCCCTTCATGGCCTTTGCTTCTCTTTATTTCTTTTCTTTTTTCTTTTAGTTTTTTGTTTTTTTGAGATTCTAGTTCTCTGTTGACTCTTCTTACTTCTGTTAATCACTTAATGGTTCTCTTTCGGTGTTTATTTTCTTAAGTTATTCCTTCTAGCGTGTACTCATTTCAAACGCCTTTAATTGAGAACTAAAAAGTGATCTCATCTCATATTCTTTAGTTTTCAAAGTTTGGATTCTAATGGATTCTTCCAGTCCAGAATATTCTGTCAATAACAATTTTTCTTTTATTTCATTTTTTTATTATTATTCAGTTGCTCCTTCAATCATCTTTCCGTCTTTTTCTAAGTTGTACAATCTCTCATTTTCCTTAATAATTTGCTTCTCCAGTTTCTTTATGACGTACAAATACTCGATCTGAAGAGAAATCAAGTTTTCAAGCTTTAATTTTTCATTTTCATCGCTTTCAGATGGTTGTTTATTAAAAGACTTCTCCATATTGGCTTTTGTTTCTATTTTTCTTGTTTCTCTTTTCTTTCTTTCTTTAATTTTTTTTTTTCTTCTTAGATCTAATATTTGGCTAGCTAGGTTGATTTTATTCAAAGTCTGGATGAATGGAGTCGATGAGCGATTTCAAAAAAAGAAAATCCCTAAAGGAGCAGATGAATTGTGTCTCAATATGAAGTTGCAAAGAGAAAGAGAGATATGAGCTCGAAGGAATCCCTCAAGCGAGAGAGAGAGAGAAAAGTGTATTTTTAAGTAAGATAGTTTTTGCTAATGTCGCTTAAAATGCTTAATCTACATTAAAAAAATCATTAAACTTAATGGATTAGTCATTAAAAAATAAGAACCTATTATTTTTTCTAGCTTTTCTGCTTTTGACTTTTGAACAACACCCTCATTATAAATTTACATAGGCCTTGAATTATTTTCTCAACAAATTAACAAATTGAACTACTATTAAATTATGTAAAGATTCTGTATTAAATTTATCCACTTCTGAAGAGTGTTTTTAACATTGCCAGCCAATCAAAATAAGTTTTAACTCTGTAATTAATGTAATAATAGCAAATAATAATCTCTTTTATTCATACTAATAAGAAATGAATTTAACTTTTAATTACATAAATTAAGAGGATAACTCTGTTCTCGGCTTTAGCATTGGCAGGCCATCATTTTCATCAATTTGAATTCTTAATGAGAGAAGTGATATGAAATATTATGAGACTTTCTTTTTGGTTTTTAGGGATCTAGGAAGGAGATGATTAATCATGTGCTTTAGTTTTAACTAGGTGATTCCAGAAATATATTGTTTAATTCGTTTACCTAGTCTGTTAAGTTGTCTATCTACTTTCCTAGGATTTTTATTTATTCACCATTTTTTTTTTATTATTCACCATTTTTTTTTTATTAATCTTCCAATTTTTGAACTCTAATTTCTAACTATCTAATTACATGCTGACTCGATAATTTTCTATGCAGATTCTTGATGTGCTTTTTAGATGTTTTTTTCCCTCGTTTCTTTTAGTTTTTTATTTTGTTGAGATTCTAGTTCTCTGCTGACTATTCTACTCTACTAAGATCCCTTTAAACTGTTTTTTCCCTTAAATCTTTCTACTTCTTCTTTCCATCTACATTCTGTCTCTTCTCTTCTTACTTCAGTTAACCCCTTAATTATTCTCTTTCCTGGTTTATTCTCTTGAGTTTATCCTTCTAGCGTGTACTCATTTCAAACTTCGTTAATTGAGAACTAAAATATGGTCTTATCTAGTATGCTTTAGTTTCCAAAGTTTAGATTCTAATCTATTCTTCCACTCTAACATATTCCTTCAATAACATTGTTTCTGCATTACTATTCTTTTTTTATAATTCAGCTTCACTTTCAATGTTCTTTCCCTAAGCTTCTAAGTAATATAATGTCTCATCTCCCTGAACAATTAGATCCTCAATATGCCTTATTGATATCAAAGTGTTGATCTGAGCTAATATCAATTTGTCAAATTATGATAATGCATTTTTTTCATCTCTTTCAGCTGGTTGTTTATTCAAAGACTCCTCCATATCGGCTTTTGTTTCAATTTTCTATGTTTCTCTTTTTTTCTCTTTAAATTATTTTTTCCTTAGATCTAATGATTGGCTACCTCGCTAAGATTGATTTGATTATCCGAAATATTTGAATTCTTAGCAATTTTTCGCTGTCTTTTACTTAAATTATTAGTTTGTTTGAGAAATATGAGCTATTAGAAATATTTTAATAGCCTATAGAGTAAAAATAATAAACATCCTAATTCATTGACTAAAAATACTTTTCTCAGCAAATAGTACTACTGTTCTTTTCAGTATTTAATTAACCCATCTATAGGATGCTTTACAATTTCCAACCAATCAAAATAAGAATAAACTCAAACAAATAGGAAATTAAATGAAAGTTGTTTTGCATGAATTAAGAGGATGATAACTCTGTGCTCGGTTTTACCATTGATAAGCTGTAATTTCTATCAATTTGGATTCTTAATAAGAGAAATGGTATGAAATAATTTGAAGTGTCTTTTTGGAATTTAGGGATCTAGGAAAGGTAATGGTTAATCATTTGCTTTTAAGTTTTATCTCATCCTCTTTCTTCCCTTAATACAGCAAAACACTTAGCAAATAGTTATTTGTCTCATTACATGCAAAAATCATCATCTTTCATTTAATGTTCTCTTTCTAGAATCTACTTTGTGGACAAGTGGAAAGGTCGGTTTTTCAAGCTGCATTTTTCGAAAAAATCTAAGATTTCTTCCTTTGAAGAGTTTTAGATAAAATACTCCCAAGACTTACCATCATTTAAATGATTACTGAATATCTCATAAAGAGTTTCAATAATAGATTATTTAAATTTCATTTCGCTTAATCCGTTTAGCTTGTATTAATTTATCTATCTCCTTTCCTTGAAGTTTCAGTATTACAGTAGTTATGATTTAACTTTCTTTCAATTTTCCAATCTCTCTTGTTTACTTTCGAATTGTAATTCCTTACTCTCCAATTATTTTCTTTAGTTTTCCAATTTAGTCTCCTTGGCCTTCAACTAAACATGATAACTGTCTATTTTTCCCTTCAATTAAATATGATAACTCTCTATTTTGCTCTTCAATTTTCCATAATAACTTTCTTTTTTTGCTCTTCACTTTTTGATTTTAGGGTTTTCAGCTGATATTTTTTGTCTCATTGCAACTAGGAATTTGATCCAAATTGTCCTTTGGGAAAATAATCTCTTCATTTCGAGAAGACTTATTTAGAATAATTGAGTTCTTTTTCTGGTAAATATCACCGAAAGTGGCCTAGCCTAAGGCTGAGTCTTCTGTCTATTTCTTTATCTAACCATTTTTTCATCATTTTTATCCTTGATGTGCTTCTTCGACCTTTTTTTTCCTCCTTTCTTTTTGTTTTTTATTTTGTTGAGATTCTAGTTCTCTGCTGATTCTTCTACTTTACTAAGATCCTTTTCAACTTTTTCTTCCTTTTAATCTTCCTAGTTCTTCGTTTCATCGACATTCTGTATCTTTTCTTCTTTCTTCAGTTAACACCTTAATTGTTCTCTTTCTTGGTTTAAGAACTTAAGTTAATCCTTCTTGCGTGTACTCATTTCAAACTTCATTAATAGGCAACTCAAATCTGGTTTTATCTAGTATTCTTTAGTTTCCAAAGTTTGGATTCTAATCTACTCTTCCAATCTAACATACTCCTTCAAAAACATTGTTTCTATCTTATGATTCTTGTTTTATGATGCAGTTTCATTTTCAATGTTCTTTCCCTAAGCTTCAAAGAAATTTTATGTCTCATCTCCCTGAACAATTAGATCCTCAATATGTTTTATTGATATCAAAGTGTCGATCTTTGCTATTATCAAGTTGTCAAGAGATGATGTTGCATGCTTTCTATTGCTTTTAGATGGCTTTTTATTCAAAGGCTTCTCTGAATCGGCTATTTTTTCCATTTTTCTTTTTTTCTCTTGTTTTTCACTTTAATATCTTTTTTCTTAGATCTAATGATTGGCTAGCGAGGTTGATTTGATTATTCGAAATATTTAAATTTTTGCAATTCTTGATATTATTTCAATTTTTGGCGGAATTTTACTTAAATTAAAGTAAGGGTTAGCTTGTTTGAGACTTAGGAGCAAAACGAAATGTAATAAATGGAATTTATGAGCGATTTAAAGAAAATAGAATTCCTAAAGGAGAAGAAGAATTGAGTTTTAATATGAATTTGCAAGAAGAAAGAGAGATATGAGCTCAGACAGAAGTGTATTTTTAAGAAAAAAAGCTCCTGCTAATGTCACTTAAAACGCTTAATCCACATTAAAAAAATCATTAAATGTAATGGATTATTCATTGAAAAGAAAAACTAAATATTTTTTCTAGCTTTACTGCTTTAATCTTTTTTAACAAACACCCTTATTTTTAATTTACATATTAAAATGAACGACTTCAAGAAAAATTCCCTGTCAAAGGATAAGAAAAAAAAAAGTGAAGTAAAAATCGCAAGATGAAGGAACATGAGTAGGAAATTCTCCCTCACTAATTGTTCTTTATTTCTGCTTGGATATGAGAAGATCCCCAGAAATTTTAAGTACATAAATCAATAAATGTTTCCCATTGAATGGTAAACTAATTTACTCCATCACAGTGAAATTTAATTAGCTAGGTGTTAATCTGATTCAATTTTTTGTTTGTTTGAAAAATCTATGAAATTTCGGGAAAAGCCAAGCAGCTAGGTAATTCAATTCCCTCAATGCAGGAGAACCCCATCTTGAAAAGAATTCTCACTCCTTTTATAAATCAATACAATCCACGAAGGCCCTTCCCTATCACTCTGTCCTTCTCAGAAAGGAACAAAATTTATTAGAAAACTTTTTCAGTATCTAAAAATGATATTCACAGCAAGTGTCAGAATTCTTCTTTACAGTAAGCTTAGAGTAAATTCTTTCATTATTGTTTTTAACTTTTTTATCCATATTTTTTTTGGTAATATCTCCGCTATCTTCTCCATATTGTAATTTTCAAAGAATGTCTTATTATTGCTTTTGGTAAAGATTCACAATTAATTGGATTTTTTGCTTCAAACTCTTTAGATAAATAAGTGTGTAAAAGATGTTCATTTAAACTGTTAATTTCTTCGTTTGATTTATTTAAAGAAAGTTAAAGATTTATTTATGTTAGCTAAAATTAGGATTGAAAAACTAATTACGATAACAATAAGCTTATCATAAATGAAAATTCGTCATAATCTAGGAGCACAAATTAAAACTTGGAGAGAAAGGCCCCCCTTCGAGTGGTAATTAAAACAAATGAAGCAGTAAAGTGAGAGCTTCAAAATAAACAAAAATAAGGAAGCTTCTTGGACAAGTGAGGTTGTAAAAATAGTAAAATAAATCAAGTGGGAAAAAGTTAGGAGGGGGGGGAAGAAAAGCTGAATCTAAAATTTAGTTAGTTCAGTTAGTTGCTTTCAAGCAAATAGTTTGTTTTCTGCTGCTTCTTTTAAAAACATCTTCTCTCGCGTGCATGGCTGATACACGTAGACTCGCAGAAACATTTTCTGTTAATTTTCAAAACTTTCGACGCCGCAATGGTGCTGGTTCTCGTAACTTTCTGTTAAAGTGTATTCTCGTGGTATGATATTTTGTATTTTTCAAGCCAAAAGAGCAGACGCATCTGCTAATATACCTGCAGAATTCCAGACTATCTCGAATATTCAAAAGAAACTAAATCCTGCCAATAATGAAAAGTAAGGGAATAAAGGTGAACCAGTTTCACCAGAATATGCTGTAACCGATCGCGGTGAGGCCTTGAATCGCCTAAAAGTTTTGGCTACCTAGGCAAAATTTAAATCTTAGACCTCCTCTTCATTAAATACAAGATAAAAACCTTAAATGTCGCAACAATAATTAATAAAACCAACTGCTAATAATGTAATTAGCAATTTTAAAAACGTTGATGTCTAAGAAAACGACTCTGGCAAAATGTCTGCAATTTAAGATCAATACTACTCGCAACGCTAAGGATATACTTCAGCTAGAAATCAATCAGATCAGAGAGGTTCCAGTGGGTATGCATTTATTTTAGTTTAATCGTTTAGTTTTCTCTTTTTTTGAGATTCTTTACTAACTACTCCTTTCAAAAAAGATCTCGAGTCTCCGTGATCACTAGGCTCATTGCAAACAAAAACTGTGAGCAGACAAGTCCGGTTAAGCAGTATAATTACAATAAAAATGCTGGAAATTTAACAAATAATACTCTCAACTCAAATGCTAGTTCAGCCTCAAGCTCTTCAAACCCTTAAGACAACAATAATACCAATCTTAATGCTAGCCCGACTCTTCGGAGGAGTCAAATCAACTTTCATAATTATGTTCGTCAAGAAATGCCACCCAGTACGATTAAACATCGGCCTACTTCTCGAAATGGATCTCTTCGGATGAGCTCTGCTGGTAGAAAATCTTCATCAGCAAGAGAACTTGATGTAAACGTTAACAAACTTCTAGATCAATACAAGTAGTTAGTATAGAAGAAATGTTCTAAGCAGTAGCAGCAGCACTAGGAAGAAGAATATTAACAATCCAAAAGAGTAACTTAGCCAACTCCATTCAAGAATAATTCGCAATCTAAACCTTAAATTGAAGGAAACTATTACAGCAGCAATAAATATGAAGAAAATCAAGGGAACACTTTTAGCAGCAGCAACAACTCAAATATTGCAAATGTTGTCTCTGCAACTACCAAGCTCCTTAACATCAAAAGTATTGCTGACCTATCGGATTATTAGTTTGAAAAGGCTTTGAATCCCCCATTGGTAATTGCTACACCTTCAAATTTTAAAACAAAATAAAACGAACTGAAAAAAGAGCCTCTTCAAAAGGAATCAGTGAAAGAGCGAGATAGTCCAATCAAGAAAAGTAAACACGTTCAAATATCTTGGTTTTTTTATTTTATTTTAAAAATTTTCTCCTTTTTATTTTGATTTTCCAGACACTCTGTAAGGTCAGTCAAAAATTAGTTTGACAATAATCTCAAATCCTGCATCATCTACGACCACTCCAAATAACTTAAAAACTAATCAATATTTAGCGGAGGATCTCAAGCTAAACATTAATCTGATTTCTCAAAAGAAACTCTCCAAGACAAGAGATCTTTTTGCCAAGACAGGAACTGAAACAACAGCAACCCCAATTTCGAGTGTAAACATCAGCACTTCATATTTCGGATCTTTCCTCTCCAAGCAACTTGGCCTTGGCAGTAATATTTCTTCTTCTATGTCTCCACAGGAATCCTGCTCGACAGAGAGGGCTTCTGTTTATGACGAAACATCTTTCATTAACGAAATCGCCAAATAAACTCCTTCGATTGAGGATTTTGCTTTTCAGAAAGTACTTGGTAAGAAGGCATATTCAAAATTAAGACTTTTCTAAAATTTTATTTTGTTACGATTCGATGATAAGGTTATTTAAAATTCCCCCCCTTTTGATTATTATCTGAATTTTTTGTGATTCTTTTAATTAATAGTAAGCGGCTTGAAATTTTTCCCGAAAATATCTTTCCTGCTTACAGAACTTTACACTTTTTAATTAATTAAATTTTAAGCTTGTTTGCTGTTATCTGCTTTGAAAGGTAAGGGATCTTACGCAGTTGTCCGATCTGCTTCTCACAAGAAAACAGGGTTCTTCGTTGCAATTAAAAGTTATGACAAATCCAAATTCACTGATTCGCAAAGAAAATAAAATGTCGAAAGAGAAATCGAAATACTCTCACATGTCAACCACAAGCATATTATCAAGCTCTACAAATCGATTGAAGATAAAGAATGCGTGAATCTTGTTATGGAATATACTCCGTGTGCATCGCTGTCGAATTATTTAAAATCCAAATAGAACAAGCGCATGCATGAGTTTGAAGCTAAGACAATATTTAAATAGCTTGTTGAAGCTGTAGTTTATTTGCATTCGAAGAAGATTATCCACAGAGATATTAAGCTAGAAAACATCCTTATAGATTCTGATAGATAAGTAAAATTAATCGATTTTGGCTTCTCTGTGATAGTTACACCTCCTTATCGTTTGTCGATGTTCTGTGGGACGCCTTCGTATATGGCTCCAGAAATAATAAATAAAGTTGGGTATTCATTTGAAGTAGACACCTGGGCACTTGGTGTGCTTCTCTATAAGCTGCTTACGGGATACTTTCCCTTTGTTGGTAAGTTTGAATTTAAAAATTTTTAAAAAACTCTTTTCTTCTTTCAGAAATTCTAGCTAAAAGTATTCCATTTTAATCATATTCTCATTGGTTTATGTTCAGGTGAGGATGATAAAACACTTTATAAGAATATTACGAGGTGTAAATATGACATGCCACCGTATATTTCAGTTCAAGGAAAAACCTTGCTTTCCTTCTTAATGAAAGAGAATCCAAAAGAAAGAATGCAACTCAAAGATGTAAGGAAATAAATATATTTATTGTTTTTTAAATCAAAAGTTTTACTTATTTAAACTTAATATGGTTTTGATAAAAAGGTACTCAATAATGAATGGTTTGACTTGAAGTGAAAAAGGCGTTTCCTCTGAGATCTGAAATTCAGATATTTAGCATTAATTAAATCTCACATACTAATTAAAACCTTACTTGCAACCTTCCGAATGGCTCCCTTTTACTAAATTCTCTCATTTATTTCTCTGGACTCTCCTGCAAATAATTTACGCACTTCCTTAGATTTTTTCCAACAACACAACACAACTAGACACTTGCTTTAAAATATTCTCTAGCACACTTTTTAATCTTATCATGCATCAAACAAACATCATAAACACTTTATTTATATATTTTTAAGTTATTGTTTCTGTTTAATTTAATAGATAATCTTTTAACAAATAAATTTTAAATATTATTATGATAAAAGAGGAATAAGTAAAACTAAATATTTTCTTTTCTTTCTTTTTTCAACATCAGAAAATATGGAAAAAATAATATCTATTGGTGTTCAATTACAAAATACAAAATATGAGCAATTAATACCCTAGCTTCCAATTATTAGTGATATTTTTTTTAAGAGATTAGTGGATTGGCTTTTAGGAGGTAAAAGAGATAAAGATTGGGTAGGTAAGATTAGTTTATTTCTCATAATAATAATAATTAATTGATCTTAAAATCACAAAATTAATTAAAATTACTTGATATTATTAGAATAGTAGTACTAATACATATTAAATATTATTTTACAATTTTTTTGTACAATGTTAAGATAAAGTAAATTAAATCCAAATAAAGCAAATAATCTTAAATTTTTGTAATATTTACAGAAGTAGACAAGAAAATAGATAGGCAGCGCATATGTTGCCCATTCTCTGTTGGTGATGACTTCACATACTACGCAGATCGCAAACCAGAAAAGCTTATCTAAAAAACTAAGATTTTTTTAGAAATATTTCAGATCAGCCAATTAATTAGTAAAGAATCCCTGGGGAACTTGCACTTTAATAAAAAATACTTCCCCTCATTCATTCAACTATTCATAGCTGTCCTTTGATTCCTTTAGAACGAGTTGGAGTTTAAGAGATATGATTCCTTGAGATTTTAAGTTATCCTCGCATACTTAGTTTAAAACCTGTTGTTTTCTCCGTCTGAATAGGGAATTGTTCAGCAGAGATTGAAGATGAGGATGTTCGTGGAAATATGCTAATTTGGACTTTTTATTCACATGTTTTTTTCTAGATGGACTGGAAGAAATATGTGAATCATGAGAAGTGAGTAAGAGTGTGTTGGAAGTAGTATTTAGTGAAGGTGTTATCAAGTGATTGGAGGGAGGAGTGCTTCTAAGGAGATTTGTTGTATGAGGGGGAAGCTCATGAAAAAGAGATCCACAGCATGTGCCCATTTTGCTATTAAGAAAAGACCAGGAGAGAATTGCAAAGGCTGAGTTAAGTTAGGTTGTTAGGCTGTGAAGAAAAGGATCAAATTGAAGAGTTTTGAGGAAGATGAAGAATAATGGATGCAATCAGACTCCGTCTAAAAGCATTATCCTGGTTTTTTGTTGAATAAGTTCAGTGGATATTTATGATTACACTAGAGTGTTCTGTTAGATTTTAGAGGGCACTCGCACACACAGAAGCAGAGTTATTGATCTTACAGGAAAGCCTTTTCTATCGATTTGTTTATTTCTTAGTTCGAAATTTGTTTTTGTTTTATTACACACTCACCTTGATTCAAGTGTTTCAATTACATCACCAAATGTTGTGATAGATTCTTTTTGAATCAATACTGTTCTAAAATACTGAAAAATATCTATTATCTCCCTTTCTCTATCGAAAGGGATCCTTAAAAGATAAATTCAGAAATTCATCTAATATCTACAAAAGTTACCTGTTTATGAATCAAAAACTTAACTTTTCTTAATGAGCTGTATTTTGTAAAAATACTAAAATCTAAATGTTACTTGGCAATGAGGATGCCATTTAGTCCCCCTGAGTTATTTCTAGATTAATATCTCACTTATGCAACATAAGTTAAATGACAAACTGCGATGAAACTTCAAGAATTGAAGCAAAAAGAAAACAAGGAGAATTTCGTCGCATAAAATATTCAGACTTTTAATGCATTCTATAAATTCATAATATCAATATTTTTTGATTAAATTAAGAAATTAAAATGCAACATCAATTTCCGATGAACGATTTTCTTGATTCTTTTTGTTGCAGAACATTTGAAAAAAATATTACAATAGAATTTAAAATTTATTAAATATTTTGTAACATTAACAAAAGTGAAGGAAATGTAGCATCTCTATTAATTTTAGGTGCTGAAACAAAAAACCATTCAAAAACAAAAACAACTAATGCAAACAAAAATCTAAACGCAGCCCTAAAAATGAATATGTATTCCTCAACAAGCGCAGTCCTCATTTGTAGGATGATTATTTTTCAGAGTTCCACCCATCGTGATATTATCTCCAGTAGGGTTAGATTTTTTCTTGTCCTAAATTTCTGAAAAATAAAGAAAAATCATTAAAAATTATATTATTTTATAAATAAATTCAATTTTAATGTGTGATTTCTGTAAATATTTATGTTTCTTGAAAATTCTTTATTGTTTAATTCATTTACTTTAGAGGAGCTATTCAAAGACTTCCTTGATGTTTGTACCAAGGACTGCAGATGTTTCCATGAAAATTAGTTTATTGGCTAGGGCGAAATTCTATGCTTCTTGAATTGAAACTTTGCGGCTTTCTGGATTTGTGACTAGATCAAGCTTATTTCCGACAAGCATGATGATGATATCAGGCTCGGCAAGACTCCTAAGTTCTTCTAACCATTTCGTAAGAGAGTTATATGTACGTTCTTTGGTAATATCATAGACTAATAAAGCACCCACAGATCGTCTGAAATGAAGACTCAAAATACTTCTGTATCTCTCTTAACCAGCTTTTATTACAGGTAAACAAATTCGAATGAACAAGTTATTTACAGACAATCAAAGGAAAACGTCCTTTATAAATTTGGAATTTTATTTGAAAAATCTATTTGATTTTATTTATTTATGTTTTCTACCAGTGTCCCATATTTGAGCTTTGACTTTAGTTCCATCTTTGAGTTGTACTATTTTTGTACCGAACTCAACTCCAATTGTAGGTGCTGGATTCTTAGGTAATTCATCCTTTGAGTATCTATTTTGTCAAAGAAATTAAGATATTATTGAGTAAAAATCTCTCCATCATTTTAAAAATGTAGTTACCGCTTGAAAAGATGAGTTTTTCCAACGCTAGCATCTCCAATAAGCACAACTAAAAGCCATTTCAAAAATCAAATTTCAAAATTATGAATGTCATATTGCTAAAAAGCTATTAACGGTTTCAAAATCCTGCATTTTTCTTTGATATAAAAAGTCAATTCTTCACTCAAAAGCAATTATTTGTTTACTCTTGTACGAATCTATTTATTCTTATTTCTCTGCCTCCATGGTAGTCGTTTCCTATTACGCAATATTGCTGGATTGTTTCCCCTAAGATTTTATTTATTTCAAATTGATTACATGAACTCAATCTCTTCAATTAGCTTTATTTTTCTTTTCAAAAAGATTAATATCAACATTTGACTTTCATCTTCCCATTAACAAGCTTTGAAATCAATCCATTTTGTTTGTTTGTTTGTTTTTTTAATTAAAATCAATAATTTATTATTACAGATCTTGATGTCAGATTATCTTCTTGGATTATATTCAAATAGACTGGCTCCCTATTCAAGCGTATCTAGGATAAAATATTCAAATTTATTCATAGGAAAATAGGGACTGGAATGGATTTCTCTACTGAATTTTCGCAAGGATTTTTTATCATAATCTACTTCTAAGTTTTCATTAATATTTTTAGCCTTTTTATTGATGTGAGACATGTTTTCAAAAACTTAGAAATACTTGAATTTATTCATTAATTGAGTTCTAATTGAATAATTGAAGATAGTTTAAACAATAAGAAAATAATAATTATTACTTTTTTCAAAATAAAAGACTTTATTAGTCTCAAAATGGCAAAAATTATTTTTTATTTCTTTCCAAAAAGGATGATTTGTTGGCTCACAGTGAAGAAAAGATAATATAATAGCCAATATCTTTTATTTGAATCTATTTCTTGATTTTATTTAGCATCTTGCAGATGAGATACAGTTTCAAATTCTTATTTGCCAGAAATTTTTACAAGTATAAAGTAACCCTGTTTTCTACTAGCGAAGAATTCAAGCTTCGAATTACTGAAACGAATTTACATAACCATCCAAAATACTTAAACTTGTGTTGAAATTGATGGCAGAATAATATGCAAATTGTAAGTCAAAGATTTAGATTAATATTTAACAAAATAAATAAAAGAAAAGTTGAAACAAAAATAGATTTTTAAAAAGAAAAGATCCAAGAAACCTAGAAGCACTTCATTGTAACTTTTGATTAAGATCTTTTAGCGTTTAAGGATCTAATATTCTTCAATTGAAAAGGGAAAATTTTATTATTTGGTTTTCTATAATTTCGATTATTTTTTCATTTGGAAGGATTCAGAAAAAGGATAAATTAATAGTTTCAAAATTAGACATTTCTGAAGTTGTCTCAGATTTGTTGTGGTTAATGTTTAGGCTATTTAGACCAATCCTTACTTCGTTTTCATAGAAAAACACTGCATTTTTGTAGCCATGCATTGCTTGATAATCAGATTCCTGTTTCAATCTGACATCACGAATAGTAAGTTAACAACTATTAAATTAATAAAACAGTAAGTTGATTTTCATTGGGCTAAAACTTTCTTTTTTCCCCAATGAATGAATCTTCATTGAAAAAGAACTTGTCTTGCTAAGTGAGATAATCAATTTTTGGATTAGCCACTAAATTAATCTATTCTAAGTAGAAATCTCTCTCTTTCAATCTTTTGAACTAAGTTACCTCTGAAGCAGCAGAGAGTACCTACCCTAGTCACTAAGTAAATTTTCTTAGCTCAATCATTTATTCCTTCCTTCGCGAAAAGAGAGTATTTAAACGGAGGTCCCTAATTAATTGTGGATTCGAGTTTGTCTAAATCAATATCGCTGAGTTATAATTATTATTGTTAATGTGGCAAGCTGTATCTTCTTTACAATTTTTTCCTAAATGAGAGCTGAAACTTGGGAAATCAGAATTTGCTTCTTATTAGAGAATCTCATGCAGAGCATTGATGTCTCTTGCTACGACACCATTTGATTGGCTATATTTTTAGTAAGCTTTCATAAGATTTTTCTGAGAAAGCATATTTAAATTGCTGTTACTATTATTGAAATAATTTCTAACCTAATTATTATTATCATTTGTTCCTTATTAGTGGTTATTCTTAATGCTCGTGATCATGTTCGATGATTGGTTTATGTTTTTGATATTTGTGTTTCGATTTTTAACGTTATTGTCGAATAGAGATGCTTTCGATGTTGTAATTGTCTTCTTTGTTGATATTTTTGTTGAACAAAGACACCCCATTTTGAAAAGGAAGTTGTGTGACTGACTTTCAAAGATTTGAGAATTTAATTAATTATGAACCAAAGATCAAGGGAAACATTTAAGAATCAATTAAACAATCTTTGAAAAGATTAGGTGGGCTGGTTATCTCTCTGACTGACTGATTTATTAATTTTAATAAATTTTCTCTTATCTCGTTTTTGTTAATAAATGCTATTCATTGAATGAGATACTCTCTTTTTGAGCACTTTTTTTTAATTCTTATCAGCCATTCAAGAGAATTTCAATTCCACGATTCATATTAGCTTCGAAATTCATCTTTACCATAAAAATACAAATTAAAGATAAAATCAAACTAAAAACCTTTCCTGCATGAGGATTGTTTCGATGCTTAGTCATATTCTTATATCTAGTTTAAGAGCCTTTTTATTGGTGGGGAAAAAAGGAAAATAGGGAGAATCCAGCTAGCTATTTTTAAACATTGAAGGATTAGGTAATTTTTAATTGATTTTTAATCTGTAAGTGATGTTTTACAGCTTTCTAATAGAAAATGATGGTTAAAGTAAGAGAAAAATATTATTAGTAATTTAAATAGTAAGCTTTGAAGGTAGAACACAGTTACCGTTTATTAAAAGGTTAAAATATTATAAATATTGATTCAATTTGGTATGAGTTAGAAAAAAGAAACAATATATTCTCTTGTCTACTTGTTTACGTATTTGAAGCCTTATCCTTTCAATCTTGTTAATGTTGTCAAAAAGAAGAACTACTTAAAAATAGCATATTAGCAAGCCAATTTATTGTCTTGCTTATTATCGAAATTATTCTGCTATTTGCAGAATTTTATTTGTCATTAGGTTAGACTTTTTTGAAAGATAATAAGAGATAAAAAGCGATTACCCACTTGAGTTGAAGAAAGGAAATCACTCTAGAATAAGCTGAACATACAGTACTTTTAGTTATTTTGAAAAGGAACAGATTCAATTGAGAATTTTTTAGTTCGTTTCTTTTCTGTTTGAATAGAAGATTATCAAATGAAAATGAGGGGTTTCATTCCATAGTGATGTGATTTTGGTGATCTTGAACAGTTCAAAAGAAACACAGGCAATAAAAATAGACTAAAGTGACAGTTCAAGGCCGAATTAGTGGATGCTTATTAGATTTTTTCAACCTCTAATAAATAATAAATTGTAGCAATCTCCTTACTAGTAAAACTACTGTTTATCAGAGTTTTGCCTTGAAGAATTAAGGAATATCCCATTTAAGAATCTATACTTCAATAATGTTGCTATTTTTTGAGATTATTATCTTAAATCACAGCACCTTTGATGTATTTTAACTTTCGAAAATGAAAGAGAATATGGAAAAATGTTGTTTCTTTTTTTGATGTTTTTAAATTCTATTTGAATATTTTCTTGAGGATGCTGATTATTGTGACCAGTAATTTGATTTCTTGAATAATTTTGATTTCCCATAAAATACTCTTGAAAAAAAGAACGCTTTTTAATATTCAAGGACTTGATTAAGAAAGACTAGATTATTTACTGACTTTTTGTTTAAGAGGAATTTTTATTTAAAAATAATTCATTTAATTTGACTATTTTTTTCATAATTTATATCAGGTATTTTTCATTTTTAGATTTAATTTCAATTTCAAGGCTGATGAGTTTTATTTGCCATATTTGGCTTTGTAATTTATTATAATGTATTATTTGATATTCCTTTATCTTTAGGACAGTGTTTTTATAAAATACCCCTATTATTGTTTAGATGAAAAAGATTAAAATCTAACAAATTTTTCAAGATCTATGCAAAAACGAGAGGTAATCTCAATGTTTTAAAACATTATTGTTAATTAGCCCATGAATGTGAAATATTAATTACTAAATATTTAATTAATTGTGGTAGACAGGCAGTAAGGATTATTATTTGCCTCCCATCATTAATAAAACTCACCCGAAATTATTTGTAATAACATAACAACAAAGGATAGTTTTTTTGGGAAATAAATACAAATCACAGATGATGTTTGACAATAAAGTCTAATTATGTAACTGTCTTTGGATTTGGTAATCCCTTTAGTAAATAATTTTGGACATTAAATGGTTGTGTTATGCTAAATGTTTTAGAAAACGAAAGTTAAAGTTGTTGTAAAATAGATTAATATTGAGATAAAAATAGATAGAAATAAAAGTCAACAAACGTATTAACAAAATTATAAATAAATTGTTATTAGCTGAGAAGAGATGATTTTCAATTTAAAGTGTTAAGATAGCTTGCAAGACTAAAATAACTGAAGATAGTTGTATGTGAGTGTGTGAGACTAATGGATAATTTGGATCGCTAATATTTTAGAAGAATTCTAGAAAATATGTTTAAGTTATTTGAGAGTGGATAGAAATATATTTCAAGGATGGCGTTAGTGCTTAATTTTCAATTAGCTGAAAGATCGATTCGTGCTCTCGAATCATATTTAGAAGAATTGAAATTTGATGAGTTAGTTTATCAGAAAACAGTGAAAGAGCGAGAAATAGGATTTCATCCTTAAGAGAATTAGTTAATTTTGTTTTTGATTCTTAATGGGGAGTGTTAAAACTATTGTTATTAATCTATTCTACTCGTTTAGTCAGTTAGTGGGTTTATTTTAGAGAGGAGAATAGGGTATTATTTGAGTTTTATTAGAAAGTTGTTTAGCGTTAAGAAGATCAGATACTATTTTGTTCTTGAAGATATCTTCTTGGTCCTCTTGTTTCGAGATTATTATCTTCAATTAGAACTGACTTTAACTTCAGTTGAGTTGAAATCGAAATTCTTAAACATTTCCTAATTCACAGGGTAATCTTCATCATTATCTCCACTCTTCAAAGGAGCAGTATACCGCGTTACACAATTTGTTTATCCCCTTGTGCGATTTGTTGTTCCAGCTGAAAAACTCTTGGCAGCAAGAATTAACGTGGAATCATCTAAGTTATTGTTATTACTATTTCCGTTTGTGGTATTTTCTGAGTTGAATATTGCTTGAATATCTTAGAATTTCAATCCTGTTGCTTTACATTCTTACTTCGAAAAGCTCTAGACTCCATTTGTAGACGCAGGAAAATACACACTGATTTTGCGGCGAGGATTAGCTTACGTTTTTGGAGATGGTTTACTGGAAGAAGCACAACTACCCATGATAAGAGTTTCAAAAGAAATATTGAAAGTTGCTTTTAGAATGCTCCTTTTTTCTTTTTACTTTGAGAAAGTAAAGTTATTTAATGTATTTAGGTAATAAAAATATTCAATGAAGATCAATCTTATTGGGGAAGATTTAAGGCAGACAAACAGGTAGATGTTCTCCGTTGAATGATTAAAGAGATCAGTGAGGAATTCGCTAAAGGTGGGGAGGGGGGATAAGAAGAAAAAAAGTATTGCGAAAAATGATAATTTTTAATATTTTGGCATATTTCATCAGATAAGAGATGTAAAATGATAAAAGACTCAAGATATTTAGAAAAGAGAATTGAAATACATGATTATTACTTGGTGAAAACCTACAATAACGGTGTTTATGTTAGGAAATTGGAAGAATTAAACCAAGGAAATGGTTCTAAGAAATGCCTTTTGTGTTTTAACATGTATTATTACAAATGAGATTGAAAATTGTAAGGAGAAATTCCTTTTTATTAATATCTTTTTGCAATATTTATCAAGGAATTCAATTATTTATTTGTTATTTCTTCCCCCAAAAAGAGATAAGTTGAGAGATATTTTATTTCAGATCATACTTTTCCACACGTATTAAGATGAGAAGAGAAAAAATAAAAGCAAAAGAAGCAAAGGAGAGGGAGAAGTTAATTAATTTCTCAAAAAAAAAATCAATCATTTAAAAGATTGATCTTATTGAAAGGAAATATTGAGGTATTATTTTCAAAATATTTGAAGAAAAAAGTTTTATTAGTAAACATTCGTTTTTTCGTTTTTTGGGACTTCTAAAAGATTAAGGAATCATAAAAAATTGATAAACACATTCTTTTGCAGCCAATATCAAGGATGTTTAGTTATTTTACGAATTAAAAAAAGATGAGAAATTCTATTCATTTCTTGTCAAGAAAAAAAGAAACATAATTGCATATATTAGTTTAAAAATAAGATATTTTGCGTGATTTGAGATATGAATAATTAGATCTTAAGGATTTAAGTTGTTTTTAGAATCTGTAACTTGCTTTTGGCAGTTCTTTTTCTCAAGATACCAATTTAGCATAAAAATATATTAAGATTTTTTATTAATTTGAGAGTCTGTTTGAATTGATGGAAATGCTAAAGAAGAAAGAAAGAAAAGTGTTCAATTATTCTAAAATAAAAAACGATAAAAATGGTTTTTTATTGTGTGTAAAATGGTCTACATTATCTTTGATTCTTAATGAAGGTACTTTATTATAATTATCAAATAAATATTTGATGCTTTCGTGTTTCTACTGATTTTTAATTAATATATCCGATTTTTTTAAATATATTCATCTTTTCCCTTTTTTCTAAGCTCAAGAAAATAATGATTTATTTTAGATGTTGTTCATGCAAAATAAATCAATTTAATTTTTCCTGAGATTTTATGTTCTCAAAGGAAATGGGGAAAAATAAAAAAATACATATTAAATAGACAATACAAAAGAGATCTAGAACTTCATGAGAAATTCTAATTTTTTCTATTAAAAATGAATGTTAACTGAACTAAATGTATTTCTTAAATTCAAAAATCAAGAAGCCTGCTTTTGAGAGCACATAAAATTCTCTAGCAATTTCCAGAAATAAGAAAATTAATAAAAGTTAAAGAACAAGAAGAAGTTTTATTATACTGTGCCTTACTTAAAACGAGAACATGAGATGTATTTAGTGTTGCTTTGTTCTCACTGATATTCAAAAAAAATTAAATTGCATTTTCCAGAGTCTTATCTCACAAAAGAAAAAATAATTAAATCAAAGCTAAAAAGAAAATTATTCATAAAAGAATTAGCTTTTGATTACATTTTCTTGTCAGTTTTGTTGTTCAAAGGGTCATATAAACAAAAAACAAGTCTTCAAAGATCAATATGAGTCCTCTTTTTTTAAAAGGATTTAAATTAGATAGTTTTCAAGCAAGGAACTGGTTCAGTTATTTATAAAATATTAAGGTTTTTCTTTGCAGCCCTTGTTTAAAGATCTCAGCCTAAAAAGAAAAGAACAAATCTTCTGATAAAATCAATGGTTTAACTACTTTCCTTACTCCCTACAAATTTGAGAATTTATGCTATTAAGCAGATAAATATAAAAAAGGCAATTAATTACCTTGCATTTTCTGAGTTTTTGATAGAAATTTAGTGTTTTATTGGTACGTTAAATCAAAAAAACACTCAACAAACTACTAACCCAAGGCATTTAATTTTCCAAATAATCATTTTATTTTCTCTGCTATCTGTGTGCCTGTGTCTGAATACATTCTACCCAATGGTTCATTTGTTTCAAGGGAATACTAAGCTTTGTTTTCTCCAAATATATCGAATAATTATTTGATAACATAGTAATTTTTCGATAACATAGAAATTTTTCGATAATTTAGTAATTGGAACACTCAATTTTTAGAAAATAACTCCGAATTAGTATTAATCCTTATAAATGGAACAGAAGCCCACTCCTTAAAAAGAAATGAACTGGATCCCTTGGCTAGGAAATTACAGCGATCTCTGTTCGAGTTATTATTGTTTACTAATTGGAAACAATCATTGGGAAAATTTTAAACAAATGTAGAGAAAGAAGTTATTAATAATCAGGCTTTGAAGGAGATTATTCTTGTTATTTTTTCCCACAAAGCCTTCTCAAAAAATAAATTGTGATTTAAAGTAACTAGTGGGATCGAACTACTTGAACTCTCTCAAATTAAAGGCTTGGATATTAATGTTAGCTGAGTAATATAAATTTTTTCTTGATTAGTGTAAAAGTGAAGAAAGAAAGACACTGCAGCAGTCGAAAAAAGTTTAATCTGCTTTTCAAAATAAAAAACAAGAAAAAAAATTGAAAATCTAGTCGAGATATCTTCTTTTTTCACTTCGAATTTCAAATTGACTTGCCATTTTCTTGTAATTCTGGATTATATTGGCTTTTTAAATTGCGTTTCTCTTCTTAAAAAGTTGTTTTTCAACACATTCTTAATGCTAAATAGAGATGTAGATGTAGCTATTTTTAGCTAATTGTATGCTTTTCTAGGTAAACTGCTTTATGTTGTACAACACATCTATTTTTCTATTACAAATTAATCTTTCATTTTGACATTTTGCTACCCTCAAACAATCTAATCTTCCAAAGAATAATTCTTAAATTACTTTGTTTTATAGCTCCGTTGTGTTTTTCAGAAAGAATCAGCTTTATAATAATTAATTTAGTTGTCAATATTATCCAAATCAGTGTAAATTAAATCAAAACAAAAAATAATTACTGATTATTCCTTCTTTTCCTTGCCTCTTCGCTAAATGGGATCTTGTGCTACTAAGCCAACTAAATAAAAGTTTAACAACAAAATCACACGAATAGCCCATAGACCTAGCTTTCTTTAGCAGGTACTTTCAGTGAATGGAGTGAAAAATTAAATCTAACCTTCCATAGAACCTAAATAACTCCTTTCTATACTACATAAGACAGCCAAAGAAGCTGAGAAAAATGTTTTTGTCTTCAACAATGAGGAAGCTGAAAGAAATATCTAACTTACTGACGTAGCTAAAAGCAGTATCCTCTAGAGAAGGTCAAGTATCAAGTCCCAAACCATGGTATAATTTAATAGCAGTCCTATTAGTAATAAGAGTCCTGCTGGTATTGAACAAAGACATGCAAGATTTAGTTAAATTATCGATCCATTTAACATGGTACACAGCCAAGGAGAAGGGACTGGAACTCACTTTGCATTCTAACAAAACGAATCCACCATGAATACTCTACATGCAACACTACCATAGATACTCAAAAACCCTCCAACTCTTAACTTACAGAGACAATAATAATAGAATTAAATGACTATTTCAAGAAAATCAGTGAAATCACTTGAGGGGATATATTGAATAAACTAACTCTCTACCTTGATTATGTTCTCTCTAAGTTCTGAGTGCTTGAATTTCTCACTGTAGAAACTCAATTCATTTTTCCTAAATTCCCTTCAAATAACTTACGCTCTTCACTTCTCCTACCTCTTATTTCATTTGAATTTTAATAAACCACTCTTGGTTTGCCTTTTTTTCTTTTTTGGAGTAATCCCTCGGAAGAGCTTATCAAGCT
>Ga0302284_1000249_pt1 | contig 26761 bp, 33 predicted proteins | sample III_Fen_E2_1_FD_198760 | JGI IMG/M metagenome (GOLD analysis project Ga0302284, IMG submission 198760) | Peat permafrost microbial communities from Stordalen Mire near Abisko, Sweden - III_Fen_E2_1 | ecosystem: Environmental > Terrestrial > Soil > Wetlands > Permafrost | place: Sweden: Abisko...
TTTTCTTTTATATATAAAAAAAAGACTATTGTTTAATAGTCTTTTTTGTTTTCTGATTTAATATGTTCTTCTGTATGTGGTTCCACATGTATATATATTTCACTCCTTGGAATTATATCATGTAAATCTTGTTCTATCTTATCACATATCTTATGACCGTTGGATACTGATATACGTGGGTTTAAATGCAAGTCAAATTTAATAAAGGTATCTGCACCTGCTGAACGTAATTTAAGGTCGTGATAACACATAATATCAATATTATTATCCAAATAGTTTTTAACTATATTTCTACTATCTTTTGGTGCTTTATCTAATAAAACATCAATTGCTCTTTTACCTAAGTTATAAGATACACCTAAAACAACTAACGCAACCCCTAATGCTGCTATTGAATCTGCTAAGTACCAATTAAAGTTAGATAGAATTAATCCTGTTAAAACTACAAATGAACTTAATATATCAGTTGAAAAATGCAATGCATCAGCTTCTAATGCTTGACTATTCGTTTCCTTTGCTATCTTATGTAATTTCTTTGCACGATTATAATCTACTAAAATAGATGTTACAATAACAATATAACTCCATATACTTATTTCAATATGGGTATTCCCCGACATAATTCGAGATATAGCTTCATTTATAATCCATACACAAGTTATAAGTAATAAAACGGTTTCAATTAAAGCTGATAGATTTTCTATTTTACCATGTCCATAGTTATGTTCAGTATCTGCTGGTTTATCTGACACACGAACTGCAATATATGTTACAATAGCTGCAACCATATCTAAGGTAGAATGTAATGCTTCTGACAATATACCCAAACTACCAGTAACTAACCCAATAATCAATTTAAAAATAGTTAAAAATGCTGATGCAAAAACCGACATTAATGCAATACTTCTTTTTTCTTTGCTCTTATTCATATTTTGGTTTTAAATTTAGAATACAAAGATAATAATAAAAAATGAAACTACAAAATAAAGAAGAAATATATTATAAATAAATAGTATATAAGTTATATATCATGATCTTGCATCTTTTTTGTCAGTTTCTATTTGTGCTAAGAACATTTCTTGTTCAGATTTTCTTCTATTATTCAATCCACCAAACTTTCCACTGTTTCTGGTAGATGGTATAAGTTGTGCAGCAGCGATAAAATCACCTGTTTTTAAAACATCTGTAAATTCACTATTTCTGAAACCACTAACACCCATATTATATACCATAGAAACCATAGAATCATACATAGATTGTGTTATTTCCATGTCAGTTCCTTCTTGTTTCCATTGGTCAAACATTCTTTTAACACCATCTTCTGCTACTTTCAAGTCAGCTCTAAGTAATTCATCAGCTTTTTCTTCGGTAATATGTTGACCTATTTTAAATTTTGATTTTTTTATTGGTTCAGCATGTCCATATCCTATTGTTACTTTACCATCACCGATACTATATCCTACTAATTTTAATTTTTCGTGTTGTTTAATAGAATCAATTCCATTTTCAGAAATAGTAAGGTGTTGTGGGTCTTTTTCTTTATATACAATTGGTGCTTTTACATTAGGTTCTTTATGATGACTAAAAAAATCAAAGAATTTAAATATTGATTTTAATGTTATATGTTCATCTTGTGCAACTTTTTCTATTTCCTTATCATTTATTACATTAGTTGCATTAATTTTTTCTATTGAAGTGAATCCCATTGTAGATGTTACATAAATTATAAATAATAATTTAATAATATTTTTCCTTCTTCCTAAGTCTTTTACAGATGTTAGTAAATTAAAAGTTTTATTGAATATGTTTTTTAATTGTTCTTTATTAAAGTTTTTTAAATTACTTATATTAAATTCTTCATTTAAACTAATATCAGTATTAAAGTCAATACTATTTAAATTAAATTCTTCAAATAAAAATCTTTCTACTATATAATCTTCAAAATTCTTAACCATTTTAATTAATCTCTTTTTTTACATCTATATTTAAAATAGAAGAAGTCGTTATCAACTATTTTGAAAACATTTTCATTACTGTGTATTATTAAAAATGGTTGATTGTCTACATCTAAATTAAATCCTTTAATAGTTATTATTTTTCCCTTTTTAAATATAGTATTATTACCCAATGCATCTTTTACTTTTAATTCATCTGCTAAAACAACATAATCACCATTATCAGGAACAAACCAATTAAATAAAATTTTATATAAATAATTACTTAATTTTAATTTATATTCTACATCTATATAACCGAATCTTGGATCTGTAAATAGATCAGTTGATAATTTTGTTTTATTTAAACCATTATAATTACGATAAACCCCAAAAAATTCTTCTTCCATAAATTCAAATGATATAAATACATCAACATTCAATGTATTATTAATGAAAATTCTTAATATTTTTAAATTTTGGTATTCTTCTAAGTCTTCTAAGAAGTAATCTAATTTATGACCAATTATTGATGTACTACCTTGTGCGTATAGGTCTTTCATAACCCTATTTAAATCTTGCACAACTTGACTCATTCTTGCATAACTATCAAGATAAGGACTACTACCATCTGAATAAATAGACATTTGTGGATCTTGTGCAAATCCAAATCCAGCACCAAGGGGCATTTGACCCATTTGCATATCCGCAAATTCAGTACTTTCTTTTAATATTTCTTCGGGTAAGTTATCCACTATAAAGCTATACTTATTATATTTCAATATATTCATAGTTTGTACTATAATTTTATTTTATATATAAAATTTGCATCATTATATTTTTATATATAATCTATTATTTAAATATAAAAAATAATAATATTATGGAAAAAAATAACAACACAGTTAATAAAAAAACTATTAAAAAATCAACTATTGAACCACAAGAAATCATTGTTGAAAAAGAACCAATATTAGAAACACCTATAAGTGAAATAGTTAAAGAATTACCTAAACTTAAAATATACGAATTATATAAACAAATTATAATTGATGGTAATTCATTTAAAGTTTATTTAAGGGATGTAATAATTTATGATACTAAAAATAAGGAAAAATACCCTATTTTTGAAGAAGAATATTTTATTGTAGGTGGAAAAAAATATATATACAAAGGTACAAGAATAGAAATATATTAAAAAATATTATAATAAAATATGAATAACTTAAATAATTTAAATAAATACTCAGAATTTATAAAATATAAAAGAATTAATGAAGCTGATGGTTTTAAAACAAGTGCGGGTTCTTATGCTGGTCCAAGTAGTGGTGGTATAGTTGATTCAAATACAATGTTTGCTAACGTACATGGTAATTTAGCAGGTGCTGAATATACATTAGTTGGTTCTGCTGTTATTAAACTTTTCGGATTTATCAAAAGAAAAGGTATGGAAGTATATATGAAAACTATTTTAAAACCAAGATTAGGTAAAATATTAATGAATGGTGTTTTAAGATATACTATTAAAGCTAATCTTAGAGGACCAGGTGTAAAAGAATGGTTTGTTATTAGAAAAGAAGAAGCGGAAGAAGAAGTCGCATTTGATAATATGGTTTCATTTAGTAATGGAACTGAAAAAGGTTTAAGTCAACTTATAGTTGGTGCAACTGTCACCACTCAAAAAACAACACCCGAATTAGTTGATGGTAAATATATTTGCCCTGCAAATAATGCAACTTTTGAAGTTGTGAATAAAATAATCACAACTGTAAGCGGTGGTGGTGTGTTACCACAACCTAATGTTCAACCACAAGATGAAACACAAGATGAAACAGAAGGTGAAACAGAAGATGTTCAAATAGAAGATGTAAGCGATGAAGAAATTAAAAAGAAAAGAGATGAATTTGAACAACAAATAATAGATGGTACTATTGATTTAGAACCAGATCCATCAATTAAAGGTGATATTGAATATCTTAATACAGTACTTGAAAAAATCAAAAAAGAATGTGATACAAGTGGTTTAAGTAAAGAAAACGAAAAAATATTAATAGATTGGCAACGAAATTTAAAACGTGATATGAAAACACTTAAAATTGAAGGTGTAGATGTAATTGAAGAATTATTAAGAAATAAACAAGTTGAAGATAAATTAAAATTACAGATTGATAAACAACAATACATGGTTGATATTAAAAGTTTACTTGAAATGAATGATAAAATAGATTTATTTTTAACAACGTATAAACCAGTAACTACAACAGGAAAAACTGTTGGTGTAGTAGCAGATAGTATTCATAGTTCATATGATGAATTTTTACTTGAATTAAAAGCTGCTGTTGTAGTAGGTGATAAAAAATTAACTACCCATAAACCAGTTGTTAGTAGATTAGGTGATGAATTAGTTGAATTAGCTAAAAAAGGTGAAGCAATTGATTTAAATGATCCCGAATTTTACAAACAATTTGAAAGTGATGAAGTTAGAAACGCAGTTACTAAAGAAGTATTAACAGATAAACCAAGTTTAGTAAAATTACAACTCACTGCGGAAAATATTATTGCAGGTGGTGTTGCTACACCAGGTACAAGTGGTGGTGCAAATACAATGTCAGATAAAAATAGATGGAAATTAGATAATTATTGGAAACGAACTGTTGAAGATGTTATGGCATTATATGGTAAATTTATGGTAACTGACCCCGTAAATCCATATAAACTTAAAGGTGAAGAATCACCCGCAAAAATAGAAGAATTTAAAAAACAAAATAATGCTATGGGTGGTCAAGGTAAAGCATTAGCTAATACATTACTAATGAAAACAGCAAGTGATAATAAACTATTTAACGATAGTGCAACTGTTGTAAGTGATTTAAATAAAATAGATAAAAATGAATATTGTATCTTAAATATGTCTTTTCAACAAGATAAAAATGATACGGGAAATGATTATTATGTATTAAGAAGAGTCACAGCAGCAAGAGATACGTTAAAAATATTTAGAATTCTTGGTAAAATTGATTTATCTAAAATAAACGCTGAATTCAAAGAAACAGATTTTTCATCTTTAATAAAGAAGGAATATAGTAAATTTTTATTACCTAAAATGGAAGGTAGTTTAGATGCAAATAAAAATGGACTTAGAGGTATTTATATTATCCAAGATAAACAAGGTAACTTTAGTACAGGTGAAGCATCAAACAAAGTATCGTTAATGTATTTATTTTCAAAATTTGAAAAAATAGATTGGACTGATAAAAGTAGTTACTATTTTAAAATAAAAGTATTCAAAGGTGATGGATATGAAAGAATATTAGGTGATAAATTTCAAGAACATTTCGAAGAAGAAAAACAATATTATAAAGTAAACCTTTCTATTGATAGTACACTTAAATATAAAATAACTTCTATTGATTCATTTGGTAAATTTAATAACTATGATATTTTACAAGTAAAAGATATGTTTGAAACATTCAAACAATATTTAGGACAAAAATAAACAATAAAAATATGTTAAAAGAATATAATAGCTTTTTAAATAATGATTTATTAAATGAAGGTGTTACAACATCAGCAGAAATAAAAAAATCTATGAGTAATATTGTAAATAATGCTACAAAATCATTAAAAAATATTAAATATAAATATTATAATGAATATACTAATGATAAACAAGAAATTGAAGACAAGGGTATTTATTATGCTGTTGTTAGATTTGAACCAAGTGTATTAAGTGAAGAAACAAAAGCAATAGAAAATTTCATTTTTTGGGTTAAAGTTCAAATTTTATCAAAGTCAACAAAAGAAATTGTTGATATTAATAAAATTCCAATAACTATTTGTCAATATAAAATAGTAGGATATGATGATGCAATGAGTCAATATTTTGATTTATTAAATAAAAATATATCTGATATTAAATTATTTAAAAATAAAAAAGATTTTTTTGCAAGTAAAATAAATGAAATTCTTGGTGATAGAGATATAAATGGTTTTTATTTATTTAAATCAAAACAAAATATCACTACTACTATAAGCGATAAATTAAGAATTGATAAATCTGGTTATAAAGGTGAAATTATTTCTGAAAAAGGTAGTGAAAAACTTACTGGTGTTAGGTCAAAAAAACAACAATTAGGATTATATAAAAATTCACTCGGTAATGTCATTCTTGTGTTAAATTATAAAGATGATGATGTGAATTATTTAAATTTATCTGATAATAAGTTAGGTGTTATTCAACATGATGAAATGACACAAAAATTTAGAGCAATAAAGGATAAAGAAAATAAAATATTATCATTATCACCATACATAGAAAGTAAATTATCTGAAAATGATAGTCAACCAGATTTAACAAAGAAAATAAACACGTTGAAATTTTATATAGAAACAGTTAGAATAGCAAACGATAATATTCAAGATGAATTACTCAAAAAAAGTTTAAAAGTATTATTACAAAATATTTTTATTAAATATGATGATTTAATAAAAAATATAGTATTAAATAAAACAAGTGATATTAAAAGTAACAAAATACTAAAACAAGCAACTGCTGATATTATTAATTATATTAGAATTTTCAATTCAGATAAAATAATTGTAAATATGCTAACTGAATTAAATAAAGTCTTATCTTAATAATGAAAATTATTATTAAAAATTAAATATATAAATAATGAAACATATAAAACAATATTATCTATTTTGTGAAGGTAATGAGGAACAAGGTGTTATGGATAATATGGCACTTGATATTGATTTTAAGCAGATTGAAGATACTAATACACAGATTGAAAACACAAAAGAAAATATAGAAAATAAGAAAAAAGAATTAGAAGCTAACTTAGAAATGCTTCAAAACCTTCAAGTACAAGGATTCACCGAAGATAATAAAAAAATATTAGAGGCAAAGAAAAAATCTATAAAAACTTCAATGGATAATATTACAGCAGAAATAAAAACACTTGAAGATACTATTAAAATATTCAAAGATAGAATATTACTCTTGAAAAAACAAAAACAATAATAACACATGCCTTCTAAAATAGAAAAAGATTTTATTGATAATTTACAAAATTTTACTGATTCATTGGAAAATTTAGTTGAATTACTAAAGAAACAACATGAAAAAGGTGGTGATGCAGTGAATAAAATGTCTGCTTCTATGGATGGTGAAAGATTAAAAACCATTTCAGAAGAAATAAAAGTGTTATCCGAAACAACTGGTAGAATTGATAGTAGAACAAAAGAAATTTTATCAGAAGTAAAGCAAGCACGTAAAGCAAAAGAAGGTGGTGTTTTTCAACAAACATCTGATAAAGGGAACACTAAAAAAGTAGTTGATGGTGTTAAACTTATTCTTCTAATCGCAGTTGGTGTTTTAGCTATTGGCATGGCATTTAAAATAATTGGTAAGGTTGATCCATTATCAGTTTTAGCACTTAGTATAGCAATTTATACTATTGCAATTGCATTTGAAAAGTTAAGTAATATAAAAGGTATGACAACTAAAAAAGCAGTAGCAGTTAGTGGTCTTATGGTTATAATGGCAATGGCTATAATGCTTTCAAGTCAAATTTTAAGATGGACTGCACCAATTAGTTTGATTACAGCATTTAGTATTTTAGCTGTTTCTGCAACATTAGGTGTCGCTGTATTCCTATTATTTAAAGCAGTTGAACATCTTGATTTATCAAAACCAAAAGTATTAAAGAATATGCTATTGCTACCTATAATACTACCTATAATAGCATCAGCTATTGTTTTATCAAGTTTCATACTTTCATTAACACAACCAATAACATTAGAACAAGGCTTAACAGCATTAGCAATTGGTGCAATATTAGGAATAACAGCATATCTGTTATTAAAAGGTCTTAAAGGTCAAGATTTATCAAATCCAAAGACATTGAAAAACATATTATTACTACCATTGATATTACCAATGATAGCAGCATCAATAGCATTATCAAGTTTACTTTTAAAATTAGTACAACCAATATCATTACAACAAGGACTTAGTGCATTAGCAATTGGTGGTATATTAGGACTTACAACATTTTTATTATTAAATGGTCTTAAAGGACAGAATTTATCAGATTCAAAAATGTTAAAAAATATTTTATTATTACCATTAATAATACCTATTATTATGGGTGCTATTGTAATATCAAGTATGATATTACAAGCATTTTCACCAATAAAAAATCCGACTGATGTTCTAATTACGGGAAGTATTATAGCATTAATGACAGCAGGATTTGGTGTATTAGCATGGCAAATTTCTAAATTAGGGATAAGCACAACTGATATATTAAAAGCGGGTCTAACCATTGTATTAGTAAGTGCTGCATTAGTAGCATCTTCATATATTTTAGCATCATTTAAACCATTAACAATGAATTCATCTACATTGATGGGTAATTCATTAGCAATGGGTGTAGCTATATTAGCATTTTTACCAGTCGTTTTTGTAATAAGTAAATTTAATATAAGTGCAAGTTCTATATTAAAAGCAGGTTTAGCAATAGTATTAATTGCAACAGCTATCACAGCATCAAGTTGGATTTTATCATTAGGAAAATATGATAAATACCCATCGTTAGAATGGGCTGGTGGGGCAGGTTTAAGTTTATTGGCATTTGGTTTAGCAGCATTTGCAATATCATTTATAGCAGCTAATCCATTGTTTTATGCGGGTATTGCAATTATTCCGTTAATCGCTGCTTCTATCGTTGCTACAAGTTATATACTTTCAGCAGGTAAATATACAGGTGGACCAACAGTCGATTGGGCGAAAGGTGTAGCTTTAACATTGTTAGCATTCGTACCAGCTATGATTATTGCGGGTGTTGGATTTATTGCAATTGGGTTAGGTGTAGCAAGTATATTATTAGTTGCTAATTCAATAGTAGATTCTGCAAATATATTATCAAAAGGTACATATACAGGTGGTCCTTCAACTGAATGGGTAGCAGGTGTTGCTTCAATTATGTCAGCATTCGCACCAATTATGATTATTGCTGGTTTAGGGTTTGTACCAATTGGATTTGGTGTTCTTAGTATGAAATTAGTTGCTAATTCAATAGTAGATTCTGCAAATATACTTTCATCAGGTAAATATTCTGGTGGACCAACAAAGGAATGGGCAGAAGGTGTTGGAACAGCATTATCAATATTTTCCAATGTATTAAAAAATTCATCGGGGTTAAATATAAGTGGAAATGACATTTCTAATTTTATTTCTAATGTAGCAAAGGGTATGAAATTATTGAATGATGCTTTTGTCGGTTCTAATTTCACTGTCTTCCCTAATAAAGATTGGATTACATCATTAGATTCACTTTCTAAAGTAATCGTATATATTAGTAAAAATATAGATGAAAAGAAAATAGATTCTTTAAATAATTTTGCGGAAGCTGTTAAAAATATTTCATACAGTTTTGCTGATTTAAGTCAATCGGGTATTGATAAACTATCAAATTTAAGTGCAAACATTAATTTCTTATCAGTTGTTGATACAGGAAGATTAGATGTAGTTATTAAATCTTTAGATACAAATAAAGGTATGCTACAAAATGCAGTTAATTCAATTTCAAATCAAGGAAATCAACAACAAACAGGTATATTTGATTCTATTAAATCAGTTTTTGATTCATTTTTACCAAAAACTGATTCGAATGACCAAAGTAAAGTTTCATCAAGTAAAGGAATAGGTAAATCAGAACCATTAAGAGTGGATCACAAAGCAATAACAGAAAGAATGGACCAAATGCTTAAAAAGATGGACCAAATGATTGAAGTTATGGGGGGTACACCAATGAAAACACCTGATTTATCAAAAGCTGAATCACCAGTAAGATAATATTTTTAACCAAAATAAAAAACATCTAAGAAATTAGATGTTTTTTTTATTTTATTTCAAACATTTTATAAATTATGATATATAAGTAGTAAAAATAATGCTTATTATGTTTAGAAATATTGGTTGGTATTTGTTTTACAGAAGAACAATACATAAAAATAGAGAATTATTATATAATGACCACAATGTTAAAATAGATTGGGTAAATAGATTATATAAAACATATACATTATCAGATAGTGAATTAGAAGACATAAAAACATATGGTAATGTCTTTCTCAATAATCTAATTCAAAAAGATAATCAAAAATTAGAAAAAACCTTATTTAATTTAGGTATTCAAGAATTAGTTGCATTAATCGAATTAGAACAGTTAAATGATAAACAAATTGGTGTTGCTTTTCGTTTCAAGTATTTCGATACTGCTAAAATAGCAAGTATTTTATTATGGTCAACAATAACAATTTTAACTACGTTGACTTTTTATTTAGTAAATTACGAAATTAGGTCAATATATTTTGGACTTATTGCATCTTTAGTAATATATCTTATAACAAGAATATTTAAATTAAATAGAATAGATAATAAATAACAATTAAAACAATTAAAAATTATGTTAAAAACAGAACAATTTTACGAATTAGATGAAGATGTAATTGATTTCTTCAAAGTACTTGAAAAGGAATTTGTATTTCCACTTAATGTTAAATACAAATTTCAAGCAAATAATAAATTAAAACAAGTTATTGAAATTAAAAAATTAGCAGATAACCTTGCAGTATTACTAAATGCAGAAGTATTAGTTACAGTAAATGAAGATTTCTATAATAAAATGGATGAAGAAATAAACAAAATCTTATTTGAACAAGAAATTGACAAAATCCATATGAATTTAGAAAAAGGTACTATTCAAATTAAACAACCTGGTTTAAAAACAACAACAGGTTTGGTTAAGAAATTTTCATATGAAAAGGTAGAACGTGCATATGAAACACAAAGATTATTGGTTGAATCAAAAAATGTTGATGAAACCGCACAATAAAAAATAAATATTAAAAAAATGTCAGAAAAAGAAGTATTTCAAGCTGCGTTAGAAAAAGCAGGTGAATTAGAAACAATGGTATTCACAGAAAAAGGGATTGATATTAATGAATATTATTCTGCATTGGAACAAATTGCTATTAGAAACAATAGCTTAAAAAACGATGAAGCAGAAAATGTTATTAACGACCAATCAGGTAAATTTATAAATGAAGAATTTGTTACAGGATTAGAAGAAAGAAGATTGAAAGTAGAAAATTTTATTCGTACTTATGACCCAAATAAACCAATCGTGAAAGATTTGGAATTAGCGGATGTTGATAAAATTTATGCTATTTCTAATTATTTATTGAATTCTTATATTCAATATGTTAATGAAATGAAGTTTAATTTCACCTTATCAATTAATGAATTTAAATTTGTAGATAAAGCATTAACACGTGAAATTAGTTATAATGCGGATGAAGTATTTAATTATGCTGAATTTATGAATAACTTATGGTATGGTGTTCAAGAACAAGCAGAAGAAAATAAATCACTTGGTGAATTTACTGTTGTAGTTGATATCAAAAAGATTTTAATTTTACATCACCTTATTAAAGGTTATACTGTAAAAGGTCGTACAAATGATTATGATTTATTCAAAAACGTGTTGTATAAAATCGCACAATTTAATAAATTGTTTAATGCATATAGTATTGTAATTGAACGTATTAAAGCTGATAGGGAAATTTGGGGTGCTGCATTAGATGTGGTAGCAAATGAAAAAGAAGCTGAACGAATGGGTGCATTACCCGTTGATGAAATAGAAGTTAAATAAAAAAAGGTGGTTTAAATACCACCTTTTTTGTTTTATATATTTATCTTTTCTTTTTTTATAAATTTAATCTTTTTTTCTTTATCTTTTATTGACCATGCTGATATAAAATAACTTTTATTTTTACATGTAATTTCAGTCTGTTCAAAATTTTCACCCCATCCATCTGAACATTGACCTTCTATATAATCCATAATTTCTACAATATCATCTTCTGATGGTTCACCTTTAATTCTTACTTCAATATTAAATGTATTATTTTTTACATTATAAATAGTTGCAGTAATACTTTTTATTCTAAATGAATTTTCAATATCACTATCATCAATATAATCTACTAATGAATTTTCATTAAAATCATTTATAAGTTCATTCATCATACAATCTACATCTTTTGTATCAAAATCTTCTAATTCGTAAATATTTTGATTATCATCGTGTATAAATAATGGATTTTCATATACAATAATATATTCTGATTGTTCATCATAATTTATAAACTTATTAAATTCTAATATTAATTTATTTTTCATCATCCTTTTTAAATTTTTTAAGAACTTTAGCTAAATCATATTCTTTATATTCATGTTCATTTTCTTTATTAATAATGTCAAGGACTAATACTTGATTTTTAATGCTGTTAATAACACCTTCTACCCCATCTATCTTTATAGTTTTACCAATAGTTAATATATCTATTGGATATCTATCAGCTTTATTAGGGTGATTGTTAAACATTGGTCTTAACATATCATCTTTTGTTCCTTTAATCCACCTATCATCATCTAAATCAATACCACTACCTTCTCTACTTGTATACATATCTTCCAATGATTTAACTTTATTCGATTCTTTCAAACAAAAACTTTCATATGTATCAACATGTCTTTTACCATCCCAAGGATTATTCATGTAATAACAATTTGGTTCTTTATCTTCTTTAGTTTTCTGATCTCTTCTTACCTTATCACCAATGTCACCACCTTGTTTTTTAATATCATTATATAATTTTTCCCATCTTTTTTTTGAATCTTGTCTAAGCATTCCACTTTCATTAATTTCATCCGAATTATTAATATTTTTCATTATTGTAACATTTTTTTATTTATATATAAATTATTGCAAATTATATTTTTATATATAAATAAAAGAAAAATTTTAACATGAGTAAGATTAAAAAATTTGATGAATATTTTGATATTGATAACATACAAGAAGGTGCAATTGCTGACCCCGTTGTAAGACCAACAGTTAAACCAGATATTAAAAAAGCACCAGGAAAAGCATCACCACTTAGAAAAGATAGACCATCTGTTTTACCTGGTCCAAATGCTATGACAGATATTGAATTAGCAAATAAATTCTTAGGTTTATCTAAGAATATTAAAGTTGTACAAGACTTATTAAGAAAAAAATATAAGAAATAAAATGGAAATAAAGAAATTCGGTAAATTATTCGAAGCAGATATAGAAACTAATTTAGGTGTTCCACCCGCATATTTAGAAGGAATAGATAAACTTGGTAAAGAAACGTTTGGTACAACAGGTCCAAATGGTAGAGAAATGCAAAGAGCAGGATTCTTGTTTCATAATATGATGCGTATTCAATACGGTAATGAAGCAAAATTAACTGAAATCGGTAAACAAATTATATTAGATGAATATGGTGATATATTAGATGGTGTTAAATTAGATATAAAAATTGTTAGACCTGGTGATAATGACCAAATGCAAATGGTCGATAAATTATTGAAAGAAAAGACAAACGATAAGAATAAAGAAGAAAAACCAACTTTTAAGTCACCCGCATCACCTGATTTTGGTCAAAAAGTTGTAGCACCTGATGAAGAAATAGATAAAAGTAAAGTATTAAATAATATAATGCAAGGTGAAGCTCAAAATGTTCAAAACTTAATGTATTATAAAAAGGATGCAATAGATAAAATTGATCCAAATTATTTAGAATATTTGGTTGAATTTTTTAATATAAATAAAAAGTTTGATTGGAAAGAAGGTATTGATATGGAAGAACCAATGAAGGAACACCCTGAAATGTCAAATGTATCTGATACTGATTATGAAGAAAATGAAGAAGGTGAAACAGTTCCTGTTATCAAAGTAAGAGCATTAGACTTACAAATGTTAATACACGAAACAATTAAAGGTGTTTATAGTTTAATCATGGCACATTCAATTCCAGATGATCCCGAATTAGCACAAGCTATTAAAGATGCAACTGCATCATTTGCAGATGAAAACCAAGATGTTAAATTTGGTCCTTATATCGCAGCAGATGTTAGAGATTATGTAATGGGATTTCTTGATAGAAAATATTCAGGGCAAACAAAAAGTATTAAAAATATAAAAGAATTTGTTTATGGTAAAATGGCTGGTTTAAAAGCTGATGTATTTATTGATTTAATTTATTTTATATTAAATAAAGAAATGGTTAAAGCAGATTTTATTATGGTTAAAAATAAAATAGTAGAACAAATTCTTGAAGATATAAATGGTGAAGAAGATTACGAAGATAGCTATAAAGGCGATGGTGATTTTGTACAAAAATATGATGAATTTGATGATGAAGGTTATGCACCACAAGGTCAAGAAGAAGAACCAGAATCATGGAAACAAAAACCACAAGAAAAATCTGAAATAGTAAACGGACCAGTAGAAGATATTAAGAAAATAAAATCTATGAGTAGTTCAGAAGTATATACATATTTAAAAAGTAAAACTTCACCTTCACAACGTATGAAAATAATTGACCAAGCGTTAGATGATGAAGATTATGCAACTGTTAAAATTGTAAGCGATTTCAATAATAACAATAAATAAAATAAAATAAAATATTATGATTAAGAAATTTAATGAATATATAATTAATGAAGAAATAAACCCACTTGTAGGAATTGATAAAACAAAAATGTTTTATGATGGTATGAAAAAAATTACAGAATATGATGAATCTGAATATGAACAAGGTGATGAACCATCAAGAGCAGATTTAGCAGATGAAGTTGGTGATTTAATGGATAAAATGTTAATGACAACTGATGATTTACAACAAGTTGTTGATAAATATCCAAATGATATAGATGTAGAATATTATGTTAAAGGTCAGTTAGAATATGAACTTAAACATAGACAAGAAGAACAATCTCTTGAAGATATATTGAAAAAACATGGGGTAAATGACATAAATGGTCTTAAAAAGGACTTGAAAAAAATAGGTTATGGTATAACATTAACATAATTAGGAAATACGATTTAGGATCGTTGTGGTTACGACCATTTTGAACCGAATTAAGTGTCGCTACCTGATTCGGTTCTTTTTATTAATAAATAATCAGTTAATATTTCTTCAATTTTATTATAATTTTTATATGAAATTCTTAATAAATGAATATTGTTATTTTTACAGTATTCATTTTTTATTTTATCACGTTTTCGTGCAGATTTAAAATCATCTTCATTTCCAAAAATGTGGTTTATAATGTAATGCTGTTTACCATCAAACTCAATACATGTATTATATTCAGATAAATAAAAATCAAATCTTAAACGTTTAATATCAATACATTTATTGAAAGTTTTTTCTTTTTGAAATAAAATATTATTTTTATCTAAATATATTCCTATTCTATTTTCACCTAACGATCCATTACAATAAGGACAACCTTGTCTCTTTGAAATATGATTATTTGGTGATTTTTCAAATTGCCCATGTTCTTTACATATAATTTTAACTTTTGTATGTGAATTTATGTAATTAGTTAAACTATAATCATATCTATCTTCACCAAATATTTCTTTAGATTTAATAATAAATTCATTAGTTGTATATTTTTTATTTTTGGTACAATATGGACATCCATGATTTTTAATGTGATTATTTGGTGATTGTTCAAAAGAACCATGTTCTTTGCATATTATTTTTATTTTTTCATCATAATTGTTATATATCATCAAAGAATAATCATATTTATCACCATGAGATATATTAAATAATTTAATTACTTCATCTTTTGTTAATTTTTTACGCATATTATATTATTATTTTATCCAAACCAATAACTTTATTAGCAGTTAAATCTTTAATTATTAACCATTCTACATATTCAGATTTATTATTAAATAATTCAGTTATTATTTTATTTATTTCAGCATCAATAGAAATTGTAATTTTGGTCTTAGTTATTTTTCTTTTCATAGACTTATTTCTTTTTATAGTATATATTAATTATTAAAAGTCAAAAACAGTCATTTTTGAATTATTTTTCTAATACTTTAAAATAATTAAAACAAATATAACATTTTTGAATATAAAATATAAAAATAATTATTATATGGCAAGAAATAAACTACCTGATGATGAAAAAAAACCATCAATAGGTGTAACAATTAATACTGAATTATTAAATAAATTAGAAGAACATATTAAAGATAAAACTGTTAATAGATCTAAATATATTGAAACCCTAATTAAAGAAGATATTAAAAATAGAAATATAAAAATAAAAAATAAATTTGATTAAATATGTTGGTAGACTATGAATATCGCAATAGAAATTTAGTTGTTAGTTATATTAACAATGATGGAATTATTAAAATAGAATATTATCCTTGGAACAACCCAACAAAATTTGTTGTTTGTAGTGATGAAGATATGGATAAATCAGGAAAATTTACCACATGGGATGGTAAAGCAGTTAAAGAAATATATACATCAAGACCAAATAGAAATTCAATTTACGATTTTATTGGTAGCTTAGATGTTAAAGAACAAGAAAAGATATTTGAATATAATGATGCTAATGTTTTTTTCATGGATATTGAAAATGAAATAGTAGGTGAAAAAGTTGCACCCGAATTAGCACAAGGTGAAATTCAAACAATTTCTATTGTAAATAAAGATAAAGTTTTAATTATTGGTACAAAGAAGTTTTCAAGTGATAATAATGAATCAATGGAAGATGATATGAATAATTACTTTTCTAAATATAATACTGATTATAAATTCATGTATAAATATTACGAAAGTGAATATGATATGTTATTGAACTTGTTTAAAGTAATGATACCAAAAATGCCCATTCTTACTGGATGGAATTTTGTAGAATATGATTGGGTTTACTTAGTTAATAGAGCACGAAAATTAGGAATTGATCCAACTATTGCATCTTTTACAGGTGTATTAAGAGAATCATATTTAGATACTTCAAAAGCAGAATTACCAGCGCATCGTGTTGTAGTCGATTATATGGAACTATATGAAAAATATGATACAAGTGTTAAGGTTAAGGAATCAAGTAGCTTAAACTTCGTGTCAGATGCATTGTTAGGTGTTCAAAAAGTAAATTACGAAGGTAACTTAAAATATCTACATGACCATGATTATTATAAGTTTGTGTTATATAATGCTATTGACTCAATACTTGTTCAACAAATTCATTATAAAATGAAATATATTGATATTCTTTATGGTATATCTGCTTTATCACGTAATCGTATTATAGATTCATTCAGTACAATTCCAGTAACAGAAGGTATTTTACGTAAGAAATTTAAAGATGAAAAGAATGTAGTATTTGCACGTGAAGAAGGTAAAAGAGTAGATTCAAGTGAAGAAATGGGTGTAAAAGGTGGATGGGTAAAAGATCCAATTGTAGGAATGTCAAAGTGGACAAGTTGTTATGACTTCTCTTCACTTTATCCAACAACTATTAGACAATTTAATATTTCAGCAGATTCTTATAAAGGTAATATTATAAAAGACCGAAATAAAAATGTAATGGATATGATTCTTAAATTAAGAAGTGGTCAAGAAGTATATTCTACCTTTAATGGTCATAAAATATTATTGGAAGTAGATGATATTGTTACATTGAACGGTGCTGTATTTAAAAATGAAGATGGTATTGTTAAAAATGTTATGGGTGATATCTTTAAAGAACGTAAGCGTTATAAAAAGATGATGATGGAAGCTAATCTTGAATTAAATGATTTAGAAAAAGAATTAGAACAACTAAAAAAAGAATTATGTTAAAATGGAAGATAAAGAACTTATTATAATTGTAACTTATATAAATGTTTCTGGTTTATCAAGAGTACAAGCACAAAATAGTTTTGGTAATCTTATAGCAGAATCAGATATAACATTTGCAGACGTTAATAATAAAAATATTAAACGGATATTTTTACCAATTGAACAAGGACAAACAAGAGTAGAATGTATTTATCCTATTAGTAATTCTAAAATAGAAGGTGAATCCGAAATTATATCACTTTATAAAGCATTATTAAATTCAAGTGATGAAGAAGTAAAAATGATTGCAAATGATATAGAACGAAAGTTGAAACTTATTAGATTAAAAAAAGCTGAATAATATTCAGCTTTTTTTATGGACACATATTTTAAAATATATAAAATAAAAATATTTTAAATTATGACAACACTCTTTTATGATACTGAATTTTCGGGGTTACATCAAAATACAACACTAATATCAATTGGTATTATATCTGATAATAACAAAACTTTTTATGCTGAATTTAATGACTATGATGAAAAACAAGTTGATAAATGGATTAAAGATAACGTTATAGAAAATTTAACAATGGAAAGTTTTGATAAATTCTTACCTGAATATACAGGTGAAAAAGAATATAATATCAAAGGTTCAACAAAAGAAATAAAAAAGTTATTAATAAAATGGTTAGAACAATTTGATGAAATAGAAATTTGGTCAGATTGTTTATCATATGATTGGGTTTTATTCAATGAAATATTTGGTGGTGCTTTTTCAATTCCTAAAAACATATATTACATCCCGTTTGATCTTTGTACTTTGTTGAAAATCAAGGATATAGACCCTGATATTTCAAGGGAAGAATATGGTGAAATGAAAGAAGGTGAACAAAAACATAATGCACTTTGGGATGCAAAGGTTATTAAAGCATGTTATGATAAACTAATGAAATAAATATGGACAGAACAGAAATAGATAAAATAATGATATAATTTTATCTATGTTAAATAATTCAGAATACAATAATATTAAACTTTTTAGTTATTTTAAACTATAATAAATAAAAAGTTTTATGAAAAATTTAAGTACATGGTGGAAAGCTCTACCAAAACGATTGAAATTTAATTTAACTACATGGTTAGCATATTCTATACCAACTTATATCTTATTATTACCTTTGTGGTTATTTAGTGCTAATTTTTTATTGGTAAATATATCTATATCAATAATTTTAGGTTTTCTATTTGGATTTTTAAATAATATAATTATCGAATTAAGAATAATTAATGGTGAAAAATTCCCTAATTTAGAAGAAACAGATGAAACAATTGTAAAAAAAGATGAATTAATTAAAAGTTGAACTATAAACTTTAATATATAGTAGTATAATTTTGGTTTTGTTGGTTTTGAGTCTCACTGACTTCGGACTTATAGCGATGTAAGGAAAAAATTTGCAAAATAAAAATAAAAATAAAAATTATAATTATGACACACTATCTCATGCAAGATGGTATGCCTTCTGGCATCGTACTTGCGAAAAATCCCCGAACAGGTTCATTAGATGAACTTAAAAATTACAAAGACAATACCATTTATTTAAATGATGGTAATGAATTTCAAATTAGATTATTTAATCCACTCCGTGAAAAAATCGGTGTACAAATTGGTTTAAATGGTGAAAACTCAACTTCTTATTTAGTTTTAAATCCTGGTGAAGATGTAACAATTGACCGTTTCATTGATACCCAAAAGAAAATGTTATTTGAAACATATAATTATGATTCAAGTAATTCTGCTGCACAAAATGCAGTAGCTAAAAACGGAATAGTTACTATTAAATTCTTTAAAGAAGTCAAAGCACTTATTACTACTACACCATTTAATAGCACAGGTGGATACAATCAATTGTATAGAACACCAGGTGTATATACAAATGATGTTGATTTATCAGCAGTTATTTCAAATTCGGGTACACTTAATTTACATGATGCTAATGTATTTAATACTACATCACTTTCATCAACAAATAATTTAAAATCTGGTAATTTAGATATGAGTACATGTACAACAGCCAACCCTGTAAACGCTACTTATACAACTACATCAATGGATAATTTAGTATTTAATTCAGATGAAGAAGTAAAAACTAAATCTTATCAACCTAAAAGTAGGATGAAAGAAACAGGTCGAGTTGGAAAAGGTAACAGTTCTACACAAAACTTTAAAAAAGTTGAAGTTGAATTCTATTCAGTACCATTTCACGAAATCATTTATAGTTTAAAACCAGTATCTGAAAAATCAGAAGATATTGAAATCCGTGAATTTTGCACTGATTGTGGTTATCGAATCAGGAATGCTAAATATAACTTCTGTCCAAAGTGCGGTACCAAAATTTAATAAAAAAATAATCAATAATAAAATGAAAGAATATATAAAAATAATTAATATAATAGATAAATCAGGTTCAATGAATTCTATGATTGAAACAGCAATAAATGGTTTTAATGAATTTATAATAGAACAAAAAAGTTTAGACGGTGATGCATTAGTATCAACTATCTTATTTGATAGTCAATATCAACCATTATACGAAGATATGGATGTAAAGAATTGCTACTTGTTAGACAAAAATAATTACAAACCATCAAGTATGACAGCATTGTATGATGCAATTGGATACACGATTGATAAAGAAATAGATAAATTAGGTAATTTACCATTAGAAGAAAGACCAATAAAAACTTTATGTATAATACTTACTGATGGTGCTGAAAATTCAAGTAAAAAATATACTAATGTTAAGATAAAGGAAATGATTACTGAAATGAAAAAGGAATTCAATTGGGAATTTATCTTTTTAGGTGCGGATGAAAATGCATCTTTAACAGCAGAAATAATGGGTATTTCAACAAGTAATTCTTATTCCTTTACGAATAATAGTAAAGGTTTATCTGATGCTTATAGGGGTGTTAATTATGCATCTACTGTATTTAGAAGTAGTGTTTCAGCAGATAGTATGTCATTCAATTCTGAAACACTTATGGATGATTATCGTAAAGAAAGTGAAAAGAAAGAAACTAAATAATAAAAAAGGGGAATTAATTATTCCCCTTTTTATATTCATTAAATTTTAGTATACCTTCATAAATATTAGTTTTTGGTCTATATAAATTTTCAAAATTAGGATTTAGACCATTTGGTGTTATCATTGCACCTGATATATACCATGTGTTATTATAAATTGGATCATATATCCTAACACTTTCATTTCGTTCCCCTAATAATAATTTAATTTCTTCATCAGAACAATCAATATTCTTACCAAAAAATACATTCATTTCGTCATCACCATAACTCCATGATTGAGGAACTAAACCTGTCCAATTCCCACCATATTCTTCTTCAAATTCTTTTTCAGTTTTAAAGCGATATGGATGCAAAGTTTCTTCTTTTGTTATTGGATTATAATATTTCATATATTTATATATTAAAATTCGATATTATTTTTCCCAATGTTTAAAATAAAAATACGGATTATCATATATAGTTGTTTCAAAAAATTTGAATTTTATTTTAAATTTCTGTAATAAATAAGGTAAACTTAATTGGTCTAATATAGACCATTTACAATTATTATAAAACCATTCCTTCATCATATTATATTCTTTATTTTCCACTATATTATTTTTGTATATGAAAAGACCAGCTTCTATTAAAAATGTATCATTAAAGTCACTATCTAAAAAATAACTATTAACTTCTTCAACAAGTGGTTCATTGTAATATCTATTTTTTAAATATTTATTTGTTGTTATTTGATCCATTACAAAACACAATTCTTCTTTTACAGATTTTCTTGCACTGTGTTTGAAAAAAACAGCATCAACTTCATCTGTGCATTGGTCAACAATCCATTGTATTGAATCTTCTTTTAGTATTGAAAAAGATGAATCTAACCAAACATAATAATCATAATTTGGTTGTAAATCCCACATAATCATTCGTTCTGTTTTTGCTCTTAGTCTTGGTAACATTGAATCACTTTTAGATGATATACCTTTAACATCAGCACTAACTCTATTAAATACAACTTCTATATCATTGTTAGTTATTTGATTAACCCATTCTGAATCTAAAGGTTGTCCAAATGATGATGTTGTTACTAATATTCTTTTTTTTGCAGTGTGTTGTAATTTTATATTACTTAAATTTTTAAACTTATCTGATATATTACCTTTCTTCCAAATATCAAATTTCAGAATAAAATCTATTTTATTTACCATATCAATTTCATCATTGAATTCATAAATAATATTTTCATATGTATTCCTTTTTGATTTTTCAGATAAGACAAACTTATTATTTATTAATAATTCGAAAATTCTAACTTGTTCTTGTATATTACTATCATAATAGTGTAGATTTATTATTATTTTAGAATCAAAAACATAACTAAATAGTTCATCACCATAAACAGATTCTATCATTTGTTTTTTTAAATTAGGGTATGTTTTAGTGTATCTATTAATTTCATTTTTAGGTGCTATTATACAAATATTATATTTACTACTTAAAATATCTAAATATTTTAAACGCTTATCATTTAAACTACCAAAAAATAAAATATCATATTTAGGTTTTTTTATTTTATTTTTTTTTAATAATGCTTCACTGTATTGTAAAGGAATGTATTTAACATTCTTAAACCATTCCGATTTTAAGAATTTTATATTATCTAAATCATAATCCCATATTTCATCACATTTCTTTAACTTCTTCTTATTTGAATTTGTTGCTTCTATTATATATGGATCTTCACTTTTTGTGTTATACCAATGACTATTACAATCATTTAATTGTTCTAATTGATAAATAACTATTTTTTTAGTTGGATATTTCTTTTTAAAATCTGAAATACTCATATTCATCTTATTATATCCTAATATAACTAAATAATTATCGTATTCTGAAATTTTTGAATAAATATCAATTATCATTTTTTTAATTGGTTCAAATGGATTAATTGAATCCATCTCACTTGATATTATACATTCAATATGTTTAGTTTTAGGTGAATCCTTTTTAATGACTGTTGATTTTGTTATTAGTTTCGGTATGGGTTTCGTTAATGACTTAACAATAACTTTTTTATATTTCCTTTTTTCAGTATAACCAAAAGTCTTCCAATGATACATTGCACCGTATTCTGAATTATAAAAATTATATAGTGCAACATCAGGGTTTAATTCTAAATAAATCTTCCAATCAAAATCTTTTGGTACCTTATTTTCAGATGATATATTATCACCGTTTAAATCATTTTCAATCATTAATAATGTTATTTTTATATTTATATATTATGAAAGCAGTGTTCATAACTATTTGTTTTTAGAAATTACTAAACCTTATTACTGTGTTTTCATACACTAATTTAGTATCCATATAATTATATATATCAAGTATCTTTGTATTTAGTGTTAACATACGTTCAGTTGCAGACCATTCTGAATTAGGTATTCTTAAATAACTTAAACCATTATACATATTATTATTTTCACTGAATTCATTATCTATAATATTAGTATCAACACTGTATTCAAAATTTTTACCGAATAAATAATTCATACCTTCATCAAAAGTATTCCAACCAACATATACTTTCCAATCTTCCCCATACTCATTATAAAATTCGTTTCTTTTTTTAAATCTATATGGATATGATGTTATTTCACCAGATATTGTATTTTTATATTTCACTTTCTAAAATTATTAAATTTTAATATTCTATTTTCATATACTAATTTATTAGTTGGGTTTTCTGTGTACGTACTTATAACAGGTTTTGCTTTGTTTTGTTTTAACATAAGTCTACATGCCGTCCAACCCGAATTAGGTATATTTATAAATTCTATATCATTAAATATATTGTTAGTATTTTTAAATTCTTCTTGTATTATTTCTTTATCTGTACTATATTCAAAATCCATACCAAATAGATAATCCATCCCTGGTACACCCCAAGAAACATCAGTTGTCCAAGTGTTACCAAACACTTTAATAAATTCTTCTTCTGTTTTAAACCTATATGGGTATAATGTTATTTCATTAGTTATTTCATTTATATATTTCATTTATTAAAATTATTAAATTTAAGTAATTTATTTTCATAAACTAATTTTTTTGTTTTGTATAAGTTATCAAAATCTATATTCAGGTTAGGTTTAATCATACTATCTGATACTAACCATTCTTCATGTGTTAAATCATAAACTGATAATCTTCTACTACCATCACCAAATAAATATTTAATGGAATCCATATTAAATTCAAGTGTTGTTCCTAATAAATAACGCATTCTATTATAATTCCAACTACTATGTTCCAAATTACCTGTCCAATTTTCACCATAATCTGCTTCAAATTCTTGTTCAGTTTTAAAGCGATATGGATATATTGTTCTTTCTTTTGTTATTTGATTATAATACATCTATTATATATTATTTTTCAATATCAAAAAAAAATATATAAATAAAAAAGAAATATAAAAATGGGAGTAGTTAGAAGTCTTGGTGGTGAAAGTTACCTTAATTCAGATGATAAAGCACAAGTTAAATACGAAGGTGATGGATATGAAAATTCACAAGTAAATAATAATAAACTTACAATAGAACAATTAGTTGATTATGTTCAAGCTGATTTAACTTTTAGTGGATTAATGCCGAAAATTTTACCTGATTTAGAAATTGCACGTATAATAAAAGACCATACATTACAATGGTTTTATAAAAATTATCAATGGGCTCTTATTAAATCATATTATAAGTTAGATAGAAGAGTTATAAACACTGATGAATTTACTACAAACGGATATATTATATTACCAGAAGAATGCGAAAATGTAGTTAAAATTTATAATATTTCAGACCCATCATTATTTAGAATAGGTGTACAAGCTCCAAATTTATCAATAAACTTTGGTGTAACTAATCAACCTTATCTTACATCATTTGTTACGAATGTTGGTGAATTAGGTGTTTATAGACAAATATTAAGTGCATTTAGTAGTGAAATAAATAAATTAGCAAAACTATATAATAAATATGCATTTAATCCTGAAAGTCATAGATTACATCTACTTGGTGAAGTTAAAAATGATTTAATGTTAGAAGTTTATTTAAGAATAGAACAAGATGAATTATTTAATTCACAATTATTTAAAGATTATGTAGTTGGATATAGTAGAAAACGTTTAGGTGAACTATTACAACGTGTCACCTTCAATCTACCAGGTGGTTTTGCATATAATCCAGCAGACATTATTTCACAAGGACAAGATTTATTAGATAAAACAATTGAACAAGTTAAAGGTCAAAGTCCAAGTACATCATTCTTTATTATGGCACTATAAAAAATACTTTAAACAAAATAAAAAGGGTTGCAATATTGCAACCCTTCATTGTTTCATTTTGGTTAGATACCCATCACCGATAGAATCGACTTCACACCTTTAGATGTTTTTTTTGTCTTTTTTTTATCATAAATTGTCAAACCCTTTTCGTTACTATTTTCATTGTCACTTTTTACAATTTCACTATTTTTATTAACTTGAACTTCATGATTTTCATCACTATCATCATCTTTATAAATATTAGTAATATTAGTAATATTCACAACAACATCACTATTATTAGCAACAACTTGATTTTCATTATCAGAATCAATAACAACATCATCATCATCATCATCATCATCCCAAGCCGTCTTTGATAATTGGCTATCATAATTACTATTTACAACACCATTATTTATAGTCAAATCACTTGTTATAATGGGTTCAGTGGAACTACTGTTTCCAGTAGTTTCACTTTTACCATTGGTGTTAATTCCTGATACATTAACTGCACCATTATTAAAATCGTCTAAATTCAGGTATTCACCTCAACCTTGATTAGCTGTTTGGTTAGTTCCTGATGTATTACCAGTTCCAAATTGAGTTGTTTTAGAAGCAAATCTTTGTTGTTGGTCAACAGAATTTACCATTTGTTTCAAATCAGCTTGTTGATAATTTAAAAGACCAAATGCGCCATCATATCTTTCATGTTCACATCTTTCACGAAGAGCGTCAATTTTATCTTTAGCCCAATCGTATTTATCAGTTGCCATTTGTTGAAGAATAGCATTAGTATTAACTAAACCAGCATATTTTACATCAGCAGTTGTAGCAACTTGTGCTAATTCAATACCACGTAATTGATTTTTAATATCAACAAACGCATCAGCTTGTCTTGCTGTTATTAAATCAGCTTGTTCATGAACTTCTTTAGTTACAAACCAACGAGAATCAGCAACTCTATTTTGAAGATCTCTTTCAAATTGAGTCATTTGTTGCAAATTAATTGCACCAAGATCAGTGATATTTTTAGTTTGAAGCGAATTCAATATTGAAGCATTAGCTGCATCATCTGTAATTTGTTTAGTTTGAAGCGCACTTAATATAGTTGCATTATCTGCGGTATCAACTATTTGTTTAGTTAATATAGCATTTGATAACGTTGCATCTGATGCTTGTTGTCTTGCTGTATCACTGTTGTCTTTAATTAAATTACCGTACATATCACCGTAACCTCCACCGAAGTCAGCTCCACTTGTTGTTAATGTTGTTTCCATTATTAATATATTTTTTTTTGTTGATTATATATGATGTATATTTCCATGGTACCACATCATTTTCGAATCCATCAATAAATACTTAAAGTTTTATAGAAATACACAAACATTTGTTATATAATGTTATATAATGATATAATAAATGATAAAACATAGTTTATTTCCTTTTTTATGATAAAAAATGATAAAAAATATTTTTTTTTGTCTTTTATTATAAAAAATACTACTTTTTTGAAATCGTAAAGTATTTATATAAAAAAATATTAAATATGGAAAAATTGACCGAAAAAATAAACGCATTTAAAGTTTCAAAATCTATAAAAGATAATATTATTAAAATATCAGATTTAGAAGAAATTAATATACAACAGACTTGTAGAAAACTACTTAGAATTGGTATTGATGA
>Ga0302284_1000257_pt1 | contig 25904 bp, 25 predicted proteins | sample III_Fen_E2_1_FD_198760 | JGI IMG/M metagenome (GOLD analysis project Ga0302284, IMG submission 198760) | Peat permafrost microbial communities from Stordalen Mire near Abisko, Sweden - III_Fen_E2_1 | ecosystem: Environmental > Terrestrial > Soil > Wetlands > Permafrost | place: Sweden: Abisko...
ATTATTGAGTGTTAATGAATTGATGGTTCGAGGATAATTTTATTCTATTTTCTGCCACTATTGTGAAAATAATGTGTTACTTTTGTAGCCCGATAGGATAGCCCTTGCGTGGGTTGTTTTATTGGAATGAAATAGCGAAGGTTTAATGGCCGATGAGCGAAAATAGAATGCGTTATTTGTTACGATAGGAATGATAAGGTAGTTGGTGGAGATGACTACCGGAATAGGTTGATAATTGTTTTGCTGATGGTTACTGATTGAGGAGTGATTGGATTTTTTATTCAATATATTTTTTAATTAATAAATTATTAACATTAAAATTATTTGTTTATGTCGAATGAGATTTTAAGGACTTACGGATGTAAGGACGAAGAGTTACTCTTTACTTCTATTTTTGTGTCTTTGAGTTTGAAACGCGATTTGTCGGAATTCACCGCTTATTCGCCGGTGTTTAATCAGGTTTACCAGGCAGCATTTGATGGTAAGATTGCCGTGCTAAAAGAGGTGGTTATGCCTAAGTTTATGGTGACAGAGCGAAAAGTAGTTACTACGCGTCTCTATGGTACGATGGATGGACTTCTTGAATCGGTGAGACATTTGACCGGTTACATTAAACTGGCAAAATCGGGTATTTCTATTCCTCTGGAAGATTTTGGGTTTGCACCTTTGCGTAAAGCTATTAATGCTAAAGATGCTGAGGGGACATTTAAAAGTTTACAATTTGTAAATGGCAATGTAGTTAAGTTTAAAGAAGTATTAGTCGCTAAGGGACTTTCGGAAGATTTTGTGAACGGATTAATAGCCACTGCGGCTTCGATTGCTGCCGACAAGCAACTTCAATACGAATACGACACGAAAGCGACTGCTTTATTACAAAGTAATGTGGGTGGGTTTAATGAATTGCATGCTCAGTTGCTTGAAATACTTTCGGTGGGTAAAATACTTTACATGGGTAAAGATTCGGTAAAATTGAAGGAATATACTTTTAGTGAACTGCTGAAAAAAGTGCGTCGCACCTCAAAACCAGGTAGTGATGACACTTCTACAGGTACAGCACCTACAAAGTAAATAGATAGATATAGAAAAGGCAGTGGAAGGGCTTTGAACGTAGAAATCCTTCAACTGCCTTTGAAAAATAATATACAAGTTGATGTGACTCTTCCCGTTTTCAACAGGAATTGACCCCGAAGAACGCAGAATAGAGTTGGAAGAACGCAGAATAGAGTTGGAAGAACGCAGAATAGAGTTGGAAAGACGCAGAATAGAGTTGGAAAGGCGCAGAACTCACTTGGAAGAGTCCAGAATAGAGTTGGAAAGACGCAGAACTCACTTGGAAGAGTCCAGAATAGAGTTGGAAAGACGCAGAATAGACTTGGAAGACCACAGAATTGAGTTGGAAAGACGCAGAACAGGGTTGGAAAGGCATAGAATAGACTTGAAAATCAAGATTATATCTTTCAGTCGTATTTAGCGGTGATGTTTCGGATTAAAAAATACAACTCGGGCTTCGCTGAACCAAGAATAGCATGAAATATACATTTTTTAGCATACTTTTTTTGAAAATTATTTTATAAATATATTAATATGAATGTCTTAGTAACAGGGGCTGATGGCTTTATTGGTTCGCATTTAACTGAAATGCTATTGGAACAAGGTTATAATGTAAAAGCGTTATCCTATTATAATTCGTTTAATTACTGGGGATGGTTAGATGGTATTTCACATCCAAATCTGGAAGTGGTTACAGGCGATGTGCGGGACCCACATTTTTGTAAGCATATAACTAAAGATGTAGACATTATATTTCATTTGGCGGCTCTTATTGCTATACCTTATTCGTATGTTGCTCCTGATAGCTATGTTGATACCAATATAAAGGGTACCTTGAACATCTGCCAGGCTGCGAAAGAGAATGGGGTGAAACGGATATTAGTGACCTCTACATCCGAAGTTTATGGTACTGCTCAATATGTACCGATTGATGAAAAGCATCCAAAACAAGCTCAATCACCTTATTCTGCCACTAAAATAGGTGCTGATGCAATGGCCATGAGCTTTTATAATGCATTTGAATTACCAGTGGTGATAGTACGACCATTTAATACCTATGGCCCCCGTCAATCAGCCAGAGCTATTATTCCAACTATCATTTCGCAAATTGCAAATGGTAAAAAAGAGATTAAATTGGGTGACTTAACCCCGACACGAGACTTTAATTATGTAAAGGACACTTGCAGGGGATTTATTGAGTTATCTAAATGCGATGCAGCAATTGGGCAAGAAGTAAATATTGCCAGTAACTACGAGATATCCATGCGTGATACTCTTGAATTAATTGCAAAAATAATGAAATCGGATGTGAAGTTTATCGAGGACGAGCAACGCCTTCGTCCTAAAAAATCAGAAGTATTCCGTTTGTGGGGAGATAATAGCAAAATAAAATCACTAACCGGTTTTACACCTGCCTATGATATAGAAAAGGGATTACAAGAAACTGTAGCGTGGTTTCTTGATAAAGATAATTTGAATAAATATAAAGCCGATATATACAATGTATAGTGATATCGTAAAATTTATACATGAGCTCTATAGAACTGATGAACAAGTATACCTTCATAACCCATATTTAATCGGTAATGAAAAGAAGTATTTAAACGAATGCATAGATAGTACATTTGTTTCGAGTGTGGGGAGATTTGTAACTCTTTTTGAAGAAAAGATTGCAAACTATACTGGTGCCAAAAAAGCCGTTGTATGTGTAAATGGAACCAGTGCTTTGCACATGGCCATGATGTTAGTGGGTGTAGAAAGGAACGATGAAGTCATAACACAAGCACTTACGTTTATAGCAACTTGTAATGCTATCAGCTATATTGGAGCTCATCCGGTATTTATTGATGTTGACAGAGATACTATGGGTTTATCGCCGGTAGCTGTGGAAAAATGGTTATCACATAATGCTGAAATGAGAGCTGGAATTTGCTTTAATAAAACTACCGGAAGAAGAATCAAGGCATGCGTACCCATGCATACTTTTGGGCACCCTGTTCATTTAGATGAGTTAGTGGCTGTCTGCGAAAAATATAATATAGAACTGGTAGAGGACGCAGCAGAAAGTCTTGGAAGCTTTTATAAAGGAAAACATACCGGAACTTTTGGGAAAGTAGGAGCTATTAGTTTCAATGGTAATAAAACCATTACCACAGGTGGGGGTGGTGCTTTATTATTTAATGATGAAAAACTGGCTAAACAAGCAAAACATCTAACTACGCAGGCAAAAGTAAGTCATAAATGGGAGTTTATACATGATGCTATCGGTTACAATTATCGTATGCCTAATGTAAATGCAGCTATAGGTTGTGCTCAGATAGAGAAGATTGAACATATTTTATCTAATAAAAGAGAAACATCAACCTCTTATTTAAACTTCTTTGAAGGTCAAAAGGATATTGAGTTTTTTAAAGAACCGAAAGACTGTCAATCAAATTATTGGTTAAATGTGATTTTATTGAAAGATAAAAATGCCCAACAAGAATTTCTTCAATTCAGCAATGATCATGGAGTAATGACACGACCTGTTTGGCAATTAATGAATAAATTGCCTATGTTTAGCGATTGTCAGACTGATGAATTGGAAAATACAAAGTGGTTTGAAGACAGAGTAGTAAATATTCCAAGTAGTGTAAGGTTATAATGAACTCAAAGAATCTGATTCTAATAGGAGGGGGTGGGCATTGCAAATCAGTTATTGATGTAGCTGAAAGTGCAGGATATACTATTCTCGGGATTTTAGATACTGCTGAAAATGTAGGAAAAAAAGTTCTAAATTACTCTATTATAGGTACAGATGATGAAATTGTAAACTATGTGGATAAAGCTCATTTTGTAATAACTGTAGGACAAATAAAAGACGCAATACTACGAATGAAATTATATGCAAAAGTAATCAATTCACATGGACAATTTGCCACGTTGATTGCCAGTACAGCCAGGGTTTCAAGATACAGTACTATAGGAGATGGAACAGTTATTATGCATCAAGCTGTAGTGAATGCCGATGCCAGAGTGGGTGTTGGATGTATAATAAATACATTTGCCAATATTGAACATGATGCAATTATAGGTGATTTTTGCCATATTTCAACCGGAGCTATTGTTAATGGAAATTGTACTGTAGGCAAAGGCACATTTGTAGGAAGTCAGGCAGTAATGGTGAATGGTGTGAGTATAACAGAAGGTAGTGTAATTGCCGCGGGTGCAGTCGTTTGTCGGAATATTTCTATTAAAGGTATTTATTCAGGTAATCCTGCTATGTTGAAGATTAATTTGTAGATAATTTGTAATGAACAGAGTTTTAATAATTGCTGAGGCAGGAGTGAACCATAATGGTTCCATGGAAATTGCAAAAAAGCTGATTGATGCTGCTGCAATAGCTGGTGTGGATTATGTGAAGTTTCAAACATTCAATGCAGATAGATTGGCATCTAAAAATGCAAAAAAAGCAGTTTATCAACAAAAAAACATGAATAATACTGATGATTCACAATATGCAATGCTCAAAAAACTCGAGTTATCACAAACTCAGCATATAGAACTTATAAACTATTGCAATGGAAAAGGAGTAAAGTTTTTTTCTACGGCTTTTGATTTGGATAGCATTGATTTCCTTTCGAGTTTGAATTTAGGATTTTGGAAAATACCTTCGGGAGAGATAACCAATTATCCCTATTTGAAACGTATTGCTTTGAAGCAACAGCCTGTTATACTTTCTACAGGTATGTGTGAGATGATAGATATAGAGAATGCACTTTCAGTACTTTTTAAATTTGGATTAAGCAAAGAACAAATATCCATTTTACATTGCAATACAGAATATCCAACCCCAATGGAAGATGTAAATTTAAATGCCATGAAGACCATTGCAGATGAATTTGGAGTGAAAGTTGGTTATTCTGATCATACAAGGGGTATCGAAGTTCCTATTGCGGCTGTAGCATTAGGGTCAACTATTATTGAAAAACATTTTACATTGGATAGACAGATGGAAGGCCCGGATCATACAGCTTCTCTGGAACCGGATGAATTAATGGCTATGGTAAATGCTATCCGAAATATAGAAAAAGCATTAGGTTCTGTAGATAAGATTATTTCAACCTCGGAACAAAAGAATATTGCAGTTGCAAGAAAAAGCATTGTTGCAGCAACTGAAATAAGTGAGGGTGAATTATTCACTGAAGACAACTTAACTGTCAAAAGACCCGGAACTGGCGTTTCACCAATGTTATGGGAAAGCATAGTAGGCCGTGTTGCCAAAAAACAATATCACCCTGATGATTTGATTGAGTTATGAGAAAAATATGTGTCATAACAGGTAGCAGAGCTGAATACGGTCTTTTGAGCGGTTTGATGGCAGCAATAAAAGCAGATAAAGAATTATGTTTGCAAATTATTGCCACAAACATGCATTTGTCTCCCGAATTTGGACTAACCTACAAAGAAATCGAACAGGACGGATTTGTTATTGATAAGAAGGTCGAAATGCTGCTTTCGTCCGATACTTCGAACGGAATAACTAAATCGGTAGGATTAGCCATTATCGGATTTGCTGATGCGTACGAAGATTTGAAACCTGACTTAATTGTTGTTTTAGGTGACAGATATGAAATACTCGCAGCAGTAACTGCGGCTTTATTTTACAAAATACCGGTGGCACATTTGCATGGAGGAGAAATAACAGAGGGTGCGTATGACGATTCTATCCGCCATGCCATTACTAAAATGAGTCATTTGCATTTCACATCTACCGAAGCTTATCGTCATCGTGTAATTCAATTGGGGGAGCATCCTGATCGTGTATTTTATGTTGGGGCATTAGGAGTGGAAAATATTAAAAACACAAAACTCTTAAGTAAAACTGACTTAGAAGAAAGTTTAGGGCTTTTTCTAGGAGATAAATCATTATTAGTGACTTTTCATCCGGTTACGCTTGAAAATGGAACTGCAGAACAACAGTGTAAAAATTTGTTGGACGTTTTAGCGGAGCTTACTGATTATAGTATTATCTTTACACTCCCGAATTCGGATACGGATGGGCGTGTAATCATGCTGTTGATAAATGAATTTGCTTCTGTTTTTAAAAATAGAACTATGGTTTTTACTTCACTGGGTAAAATCCGTTATTTGTCAGCTTTACAATATGTAACAGCTGTAGTGGGTAATTCTTCAAGCGGAATTATTGAGGTACCTTCTTTTGGTATTCCTACATTGAATATTGGGGACAGACAAAAAGGTAGAATAGCTGCCAGCAGTGTTGTGCACTGTGACACTACTACGAATGATATTAAATTGGGTGTTGAGTTAGTGCTTTCTAAAGAAATGCAACTTTTAGCAAAAAATGTAGTAAATCCATATCAAAAAGAGGATACTGTAGTCCATATACTTGAAGTTATAAAAAACTATCCGTTGCAGGATATCATTCAAAAATCATTTTATGATTTGTAGCTTTTGATAAATAACCTATTGGTATAACATATGAAAGATTTTCAAAGATATATATTATCACACAAAGCTTCAATTAAGGATGCATTAATTGCCATAAATAATTTATCGAGCGTTGTGTTAACGCTATTTGTAGTAGATGATGATCAAAGACTCATTGGGACTTTAACTGATGGAGATATAAGAAGAAAGCTAATTATTGGTTGTGCGTTAGACGACTGTGTTACAGTGGCTATGTTTACGAACTTTCATTGTATTAGTGAATCTAAAGTTGACGTATTTGAAATAAAAAAATACAAAGATGCCAATATTACTTTGTTGCCTTGTGTGGATAGTGATATGCATATTGTATGTGTTTATAACTTAAAGACTAAGCTTTCAGTTTTACCGGTGGATGCAGTTCTTATGGCCGGAGGTAAAGGTGAGCGACTGCGACCACTAACCGAGAAAACGCCCAAACCACTACTCAAAGTAGGTGATAAAGCGATTATAGATTACAATATCGATAGGTTAATCTCTTATGGAGTTGAAAATATTTCGGTAACAGTTAATTATTTAAAAGAGCAGATTGAAGAACACTTTGAGGCTGAACGAGAAGGTCTAAAGGTAAAATGTGTTAGAGAACCAAAGTTTTTGGGTACTATTGGATCCATAAAATTTGTTGATTCATTTAAAAACGATACAGTTTTATTGATGAATTCAGATCTGTTTACCAATATAAATTACGAGGATTTTTACCTCCATTTTATGGAGAATGATGCGGATATGTCGGTAGGTGCAGTTCCTTATTCAGTAAATGTGCCCTATGGTATTTTTGAATTGAACGGTAGAGATATACAGGGAGTTCGTGAAAAGCCTACTTACAATTATTATGCAAATGCAGGTATCTATTTGATCAAACGGAAAATGTTGGATTTAATACCTGCCGATACATTTTATAATGCTACTGATTTTATTGAAGCACTCATTTCGAAAGGGCATAAAGTTATTCGATTTCCGTTAACAGGGTATTGGATAGATATTGGCAAACACGAGGATTATAAAAAAGCCCAGGAATTAGTAAAACATTTTTAATGATACGGAGTTTGAATATGAAAATATTAGTAACTATATGTGCAAGAGGTGGCTCAAAAGGGATACCCGGTAAAAACATAAAGCCTTTGAATGGCAAGCCTTTGATTTATCATACTATACAAGTTGCAAATAAGTTTAAAGCTAAATATGAAAATGTAACAATTGCACTTTCAACTGATTCAGAAGATATCGCAAAAGTAGCCGAATCATGCGGTTTAAAATCGGACTATCGTAGGCCAGATTATCTTGCCGGAGATACTGTTGGTAAAATTGATGCTATAAAGAATGTGTTAGACTGGGCTGAGAATAGCTATAGCTGTAAGTATGATTATATCCTCGATATGGATGTAACATCACCTTTAAGAAATTTGGACGATTTGACAAAAGCATTTGAACTATTACTAGATAATGACGAAGCAGTTAATCTTTTCTCAGTAAGCTCAGCTAATAGAAGTCCATATTTTAATATGGTAGAACGGAAAGAGAATGGATATTATGCACAAGTTAAGCAACCTGCTGGGGTTGTTCTGACTCGTCAATCAGCCCCCAAAGTATATGATTTAAATGCATCATTTTATTTTTATAAAAGAGCTTTTTTCGAATTGGGGTTTAACGGAGCAATAACAGATAAATCCTTAATCTATGAAGTTCCCCACATCTGTTTTGATTTAGATCACCCAATTGATTTTGAGATTATTTCGTACTTGATGGATAATGATAAACTGGATTTTCAATTATGAGAGTCTTAATTATAGGGCTTGGCTCTATTGGAAGGAAACATGTAGTTGCTTTAAATCAATTGGATCCCAATATTGAAATATATGCGTTACGCTCCCGGGCTGCTGTAAACACCTATTTGAATGTGATAAATATTTATGAAATAAATGACATTTCTGAGATTTCTTTTGCTATTATTTCAAATCCAACCTCAGAACACAAAAAAACTATTGAAATGCTCATTGGATACGATATTCCAATGTTTATCGAAAAACCAATTTGTTCTGATTTAGATATTGAGAATTTAGTAAGTACAATTGGCACAAAAAAAATTCAAACATATATTGCCTGCAACCTGCGTTTTTTAGATTGCATAAAGTTTGTAAAAAATAGATTGCATAATGATGAAAATAAAAAACTTAATGAAGTAAATGTCTATTGTGGATCGTACTTACCGGATTGGAGAGCTGAAGTGGATTTTAAAGAAACTTATTCTGCAAGACCCGAATTGGGAGGAGGTGTTCATATAGACTTAATACATGAATTGGATTATATCTATTGGTTGTTTGGTAATCCGAACAAAGTAATCCGAAGTTTTAGTAGTCAATCTACGTTAGGTATTTCGTCATTTGATTATGCCAACTATATATTAGATTTTGATGGCTTTTGTACAAGTGTTATTTTAAATTATTATAGAAAAGACCCCAAACGTAGCTTAGAACTCGTTTTTGAGGATGAAACATGGAATGTAGATTTGTTGACAAATCAAATCGTTTGCAATAATCAATTAATTTTTTCATCAGAACAAAGAATATCCGATACTTATAGATTACAAATGGAGTATTTTATTAACTATTTGAATACTGGAAATGATACTTTTAATACAGTTTCAAATGCTTATGATGTACTTAAAATATGTCTCTCAAAATGATTTTAGATAATAAAATAATAATTATTACCGGTGGCTCAGGATTAATTGGAAAAGAACTGGTAGCTGACATTAAACGCAAAGGTGGAATAGCAATAAATGCTGATATTGGTGTTGAAACAAACTTTGAAGATGGGAACGTTTATATGGATATTTCGAATGATAATTCGATTCAAGAAGGGTTGGATTTAATTATTTCTGAATATGGCAAGATTGATGGCTTAGTAAATAATGCTTATCCACGAACCAAAGATTGGGGGACGAAGTTTGAGGAGATTGATCCGGTTTCCTGGAGAAAGAATGTCGATTTGCAATTGAATAGCTACTTTGTATGTTGCCAGAAAGTGCTGAAAATTATGGCAAAACAAAACTACGGGTCAATTGTAAATATTGCTTCCATCTATGGTGTGGTAGGTAACGATTTTACATTATACGAAGAATATGGTGGAACATCTCCTGCTGCTTATTCTGCAATAAAAGGAGGCATTATCAATTTTACGCGTTATTTGGCATCTTATTATGGTCGCAAAGGTATAAGAGTCAATTGTGTTTCACCAGGGGGTATATTTGATAATCAGCATCCCTCTTTTGTTACGCGGTATGAATCTAAAGTTCCTATGGGTAGACTTGGTAATCCGGATGATATTGCACCACCGGTTTCTTTTTTACTCTCTGATGAAGCAAAATATATAACAGGCCAAAACTTGATTGTTGATGGTGGGTGGACAGCAATATAAAATAAGTGATTAAAAATGAAAACAATACGAATTATACCAAGACTTGATATAAAAGGTCCAAATTTAGTAAAAGGAATTCATCTAGAAGGTCTTAGAGTTTTAGGAAAACCAGAAGACTTTGCCCGTTATTATTATGAAAATGGAGCTGATGAATTGTTCTTTCAGGATACTGTGGCCAGTTTGTATGATAGAAATAGTTTGCACGATATTATTACGAAAACAGCAAAAGAGATATTTATCCCATTAACTGTAGGAGGAGGACTGCGAACAATAGATGATATCAAAAATGTACTAAGAGCAGGAGCAGATAAAGTGGCTATAAATACTGCAGCTATTAAAAATCCTCAATTTATTCGCGAAGCTTCTTTAAAATTTGGTTCTTCTACTATAGTGGTAGCTATTGAAGCTATTAAGGGTTCTGATGGGAAATATCTTGCCTTTACCGATAACGGTAGAGAATATTCTGGACTAGAGGTCGTATCTTGGGCTAAAAAGGCCGAAGAGTTAGGTGCTGGTGAAATAGTGATTACTTCTGTAGATAAAGAAGGAACTGGCGAAGGGTATGATATTGAGCTTATTAAATCAGTAAGTGAGGCCGTTTCAATACCCGTTATTGCTCATGGGGGTGCAAGCACTCCACAAGATATTGTTCGGGCTATACAATTTGGAAAAGCAGATGCTGTTACGATAGCTTCAATTTTACATTATTCGGTTATGCAATCATTTGATAGTGTATCTTCCGACTATAAAGCCGAAGGAAATACTTCGTTTTTAAACAGTGGTAAAATACCCAAAAAAATCACTCCAAGTTCGTTGAACGAAATTAGAGCAGCTCTTATTAATGCAGAAATTCCAACAAGAATATAATATGATAATTTCTCAAAAAAAAATACTAATTATTGATTATAAATCAGGTAATCTTTTTAGTGTAAATCAGGCATTGACAAATATAGGTCTGAATGTCCTCATTAGTTCAGATGCTGATGATATTGCATCCGCTGATGCTATTGTTTTACCAGGTGTTGGTGCTTTTGGCGATGCAATGAAAAATCTCCATAATCTTAATCTGGTTCTTCCAATTAAACAGGCTGTAGAATCGGGAAAACCATTTCTTGGTATTTGTTTAGGACTTCAACTATTGTTTACAGAAAGTGAAGAATTTGGATACACCAAAGGATTAGATTTAGTAAAGGGCAAGGTGAAAAGATTCAATTTGAACAATAGTGAAGGTGAAAGCAGGAAAATTCCTCAAATAGCCTGGAATAAAATAAATAGAATAAATGATAATACATGGAATAATACTCCTTTACAAGATATAGAGGATGGAGAATTTATGTATTTTGTTCATTCTTTTTATGTGGAACCGGAAGAACCGGTTGGTTTATCGGAAACGAACTACGATGGACAAAATTATGTTTCGAGTATACAAAAAGAAAATATTTTTGCTTGTCAGTTTCATCCAGAAAAAAGTGCACATGAAGGACTTCAGATTTACAAAACATGGGCTAGTATAAACAACCTAATATAATATAAAAATGAAACAAGAAAATTTGGAAGCATACTATGGTCTTCCTCAAGAAGTGAAATTTTGCAGTAAATGTGTAACAAGTAACCAACGACCAACTTCTGCGATAGAATTCAAACACACAAAAGATAGTAAGAAAAATACAATGCATCTCGACGAACATGGTGTCTGTGATGCCTGCCGTAATGCTGAAACAAAGGAAGCAATAGACTGGGATAAAAGGGAGGAAGAACTTCTAAAGCTATTAGATAAACACAGAAGTAAGGATGGTAGTTATGACTGTTTGGTTCCTGGTAGTGGTGGAAAAGATAGTGCTTTTCAAGCTCATGTTTTGAAATATAAATATGGAATGCATCCCTTAACATGTACCTGGCCTCCGATTTTATATACCGATTATGGTTACAAAAACTTTAAGAATTGGTTAGATAGTGGTTTCGATAATATATCATTTAATCGAAATGGTAAGACTATGAAATTGCTTACTAAATTATCGATTGAGAATCTTTTTCACCCGTTCCAAACTTTCATTTTAGGTCAAAAAAACTTGGCTCCTAAGATCGCAAGTAAATATGGCATTTCTCTTATTTTTTATGGAGAAAATGAAGCAGAGTATGGTAATCCAATTGCTGATAATGCTACCTCATTGCGTGATAAGTCCTATTATAGTTATAAAAATTTGGATGAAATATTTTTGGGTGGAGTATCTATAGGTGAGTTGAAAGAAAAATACAATGTCCCAATGAATGACTTACTTTCATTTTTACCTGCTGATGCAAAAGAATTGGAAAAGTCGGATATTCAGGTTCACTATTTGGGCTATTACTTAAGGTGGACACCTCAGGAAGTCTATTATTATGCAGTGGAAAATACGGGTTTTCATGCTCGCCCTTTCAGAACTCAGGGGACATACAGTAAATACAATAGTATTGATGACAAAATTGATGATTTACATTATTATACAACTTTCATAAAATTTGGTATTGGTCGTGCAACCTATGATGCTTCTCAAGAAATTCGGAACAAGCATTTGACTCGTGAAGATGGTATTGCATTGGTGAAGAAATTTGATGGCGAGTTTCCTGATAGATACTTTGATGAAGTGATGGATTATTTGGAAATCGATCCTAATCATTTTCGTAATGAATTGACAGATAAATTCCGATCACCGCACTTATGGGGTAAAAATGAAAGTGGTATTTGGCAGTTGCGTCATAATGTTTGGGGTGGAGGACTCAATGATTAAACACATTTGTAATTGTTAATCAAAAAGCAAGATTTAGTCCTTGATGGATTGAATCTAGCTTTTTGTTGATTCAAATAAAAGTTAGAAACAATCCATATTAGTTGTTTGAATTATTGTTATAATATTAAACATACAGTCGTGTCTAACACTTATATAGTTTTGTTTTTTGAAAGTTTTTTTGTTCTCAGATACGCTTAAGTTGTTAATTTAAAAGAGGATTTGTGGTAGTGTTTACTACTTTAATTGAAGTATGAAGTATAAAAATAAAACATTGAACTATAAATTTGGTTCGTTAAATTTTAAACAGCTACTATTGCAATATAAAACACCAATACTTTATACTGGTGGTTCTACTGCTAAAGCACTTGCAACAATAATTGTTGGATTTGTTGTCGCAAAATTTATTTCTCCAAATGACTTAGGAGTATGGTCCACTATTAATCTTGCTGTAACCTACTCTTTTTTTTTGCAGGCTGGTTTGATAAATGGTTTAAATATTGAGTTACCATTTACATTAGGAAAAGGAGATGATGATCAAGCAAAAATATTAGCTGGTACAGCTCAAACTTTTACTTTTTTATCTTCCTGTTTAATATTAATACTTGGATTAGGATATTTCTTTTTCATTCCAGAAGACAATAGTAAGATTAGGTACGGAGTTTTAGCAATAACTTTTTTTATTTCTCTAAATTATTATCAAAACTATTTGATTTCAACATTTCGATCTAAAGACTCGTTTACTAAATTGTCATTATTTCAAGTTGTTGATGCTTTTGTAAACTTATCTACATTAGTGCTTGTAGTCTATTATTCCTACTATGGAATGATTATTAAGTCTATTGTAGGGTTATTTATTTATGTTTTATTACTACATTTTTCTAGACCTGTAAAAGTCGGTTTTATTTGGAATAAATTAGCTTTTATAAAGTTGTTTAAAGTAGGTATTCCGATTTTTGGTTTAGTCTATCTAGATTCAATATCATCAACTATTGACAAATTATGGTTGTTGAAATTTTCTAATATGACCAATGTGGGATTGTATTCATTTGCAATGTATTCATTGACACTATTTACTTTGTTTTCAGCATCGATAGCAAGCTATATTTATCCAAGAATGACTTATAGTTATGGTAAGAATAATAATACTCTTGTTTTGTGGAATTATGCAAAAAAAATATCAGTAATTTTATTCCTTATTCAGTTACCTCTTGCTATTTTAGGTTGCTACGTTATTCCTATTTTAGTAACTACCTTTTTCCCTAATTATGTTTTAAGTATACTTGCGATGCAAATTTTGCTCTTTGCAGGAGTATTCAAAGGTAGTGTTGTTGGTGTGAATGCATTATGGAGTATGAAGAGCTGGAAGTATATGTTACAATATCAATTGTTATATTCTTTTCTTTTGATTGGTCTAACTTTTATTGGGATTAAATTTTTTGCAAATGTGATTGAGGGAGTTGCTTATGGTGTTTTATTAGCTAATGCAATAAACCTCGTATCTGGTATGTATTTTACATATGTGGCTACTCACAAAGAATAATATAATATTAGTAAAGAAACAGATAGAAATATGAAAAAGAAAATAAAAAGTATTGTTAAATATATTTTAATTCCATTAATGTCAAATTTTTATCGTGTGTTTGAATACGCATATCAACAAGATATATATAATAAATATAGACGAAAATATAACATACACCCTACCTTCTTTTTCAATGGTAAAGGAATTTTAATATATGGTGATGGTTTACTTAATATAGATGAAAATTCATATATTGGAAGGCAATCATCTATACAAATAAGTCCCAATTATCATGTAAACATAGGGAAGAATTGTAAAATTGGTCCATTTTTTAATATATGGACACAGACTTCTTACGTTGATTACGATTTTAACTTTGACAAAAAAATTCAACCAAAGATAGGAAATATAGTTATAGGTGATGCTGTTTGGATTGGTGCAAATGTAATTATATCTCCAAATATAGTGATAGGAGAGAACAGTATCATTGGAGCTAATAGTGTTGTAACAAATGATGTACCACCTTATGCGATTGTTGGTGGAGTACCTGCAAAGATAATACGTTTTAAAAATATAAAAAATTAAATATTAATCTGTAGCAAGCGTAAAATCAATGTATTGTGTGATGCGTGTTATATTTTTTGTATATTAAAAAGAGCGAATAGGTATAATTATAAGTTTAAATATTAATCCATTTATTACTTAACCCCATTTAATGTATTAAGTATGATATATTTTTTAGTCAATAATGACTATCATTTAGATTTAGATATTAAATTAGCTAGTCAAATGTCAGGATATGGGCTTGGATTAATACAGGTGCCTTATTCTCTTAATGTAATAGAGAAAAGTGATGTGTTTTTAAAAATATATAGCTTTTCAGAGAAAATGTTTCTTTCGCTTTTTCATCCATTTCGAATTAGCAAAATCAAGAGAGAGGTAAATAAACAGATTCACCCTTGCACGAAAGATATACTTTTAGTACACACGGACTTAGTGTTATTGAATCAGTATATTATTCAAAAGTTTTATGAATCTAATGCTAAAATATATATACTTGAAGATGGTACTGCAACGATGTGTTATTACAATATGACACCTACAAAAGCTAGATTAAAAGATAAAATTAAAACTATCATTCTTAGAAAATGTTATAATTTCAAATTTACTGATATACAAAAATTTGGAGTAGAAATACTTCCTGTAATGGAAGATTGTATTTTTGAAGGAGTTATAGTTAATCACGGCCATTCAATTCAGAAAAATCTGCCTCTTTTTAAGTTGACTTGTAATGAAGATAAGATTAGTAATGTAAATGAAAATGGGGCTTTCTTTTTTAGTCAAGCTCTTTACTTTTGGTTTGCAAGTGAAGTTGATTACGTAAAATATATTTGTGATTTATTATCTGTATCAATCTTTTTCACCCCTTTTTATTTCAAATTTCATCCTTCAGAAACAGAATCGGTTAGGTGTACTATTGAAAATTACATAGAAGAGAATTATAAAAATATAATTATAATACAAGAGAATATAATTGCAGAAAAGATTATTGATAAATATCCTGTTCGTTACGCAATAACTTTTAATTCAACTGCAGCCTTGAATCTCATTAATAAAGGTGTTGTACCTATTTTTTTAAATAACTTGTTGCAGAATAAATTTCCTGATACATCGTTTATTACATTTGGCAACTTTTTAGAGTCTATAAATTGCAATACCCCATTGAGCTTAGATGAGGTTAGACCTGGATTTCAGGCTTTTCCTCTTTTAGAGAACAATGCTGATAGACTCTCTATTAAAGAAATTTTAAATTTAGATTAATTATGGTAAGTGTTGTAACGGTTGTTAGAAATGGAATAAAGACAATAGAGCAAACTATTTTAAGTGTAATCAATCAAGACTACCACGATTTTGAATATATTATTATAGATGGAGTATCAACTGATGGTACACTTGAAATTTTAAATAAATATTCAGATAAGATTAGTAAAATAATTTCTGAACCGGATGTTGGTATTTATGACGCTATGAACAAAGGTATAGCTCTTGCTAATGGAGATTGGGTTTATTTTTTAGGTTGTGATGATGTTCTGTATGAAAGTTCTACATTATCAAGAATATTCTCTCATTACCCTCAAGATGCAGATGTCTTATATGGAAATGTTAAGTACCTGCATTCAACTAAAATATTTGATGGTGAGTTTGACTATGCGAAATTATGTACAAAATCACCCTGTCATCAGGCAATATTTTATAAAAAGAGTTTATTTGCTATTTATGGAGTATTTGATCTAAGATATATAACAACAGCAGATTATGTTATGCATGTGAAAACATTTTGCTCTGGGGCGCATTGGCATTATATCGATCAAATAATTGCAGTTTATAATGAAACTGGTGCTAGTTTTACATGCAAAGACAAAGACTACTTAAGTGATAATTTTAAAATCCGATATGATAATTTTAGTCCATTTGTTACTAATTTTGTGTTATCAAGGATTTTTTATTCTTCATTCTGGAGGTTTTGTATTTCACATAAACTGTCGGTCAGTCTGAACTATTTTTGTAAGGTAAATAAAAGAATTGGATCTTTAAATTTAGTTGGATATTTTTTTAAATCTATATTGAAGAAATAAAAATGCGAATAAGAAAAGTGAAGTTGTTTTCACCTCTAATGATAGTTTGGTTAGCCTTAACAAGCACTTTTCCATTTATTTTTTATTCATGGCCAGGGCATCCATACAAGGTACTCACATTTTTGTGTCTCGCTGTAATGTTGGCCTCATTGTTAAATACGAAGAGAAAGGTTTTATTTGATTTGCATATATTGTTGCTTATTATAATGCAAGTTGCCTATTATGCTGTTGTTACGATTGCTTTCAATAATTATTCCAATATCAATTTATGCATTCAGCTTTTTGCTTTGTATATTATTGTTACTTATATAAGTAATTTTATTGGTTTTAATCAGTTTGTTAAATCATATATTTATTTTATTTTATTAATGGGTATAGGAGGAGTTATCACTTTCTTTATTCACCTTTTTATTGGAATACCTCCTATTTTTGAGGTTCAATATTCTCAAACAGGAATTACATATTTTCTAGGTCTAACAAGTACTAATGCTTATGTGAACTTAGATGGTATAAGATTCATGCGATATGCAGGTTTTTTTGATGAACCTGGTGCTTTTGCACTCTATTCTATTTTTGCAATATTGCTAAATAAGATATATTTTGATAATAAAAAACTGGAATATTTATTAATTATCGTGACGATATTTACATTCTCACTAGCTTTCTATATTATAATTGTTTTATATTATTTTCTTTTTTCTTTTAAATTGAGACATTTACGATTTTTGCTCCCTTTCTTCTTTAGTATTTCCATTTTATATGTGTTTATGATAAATTATGATGGAGATAATACAACGATTAAATTACTTAACAAATCAACTTTTGAACGGTTTAAGATAGAGGATAATAATGATGGTTCTATGGAAGAGCGTGTCCAATCTAGTCTACACGATAAAAAGCTATTTCTTGAAAATCCAATTTTGGGAGTTCAAATAGAAAATATAACCTCCGGTAATAATTTCTATTCTATTTTTGCTAAATTTGGATTTTTAGGTTCATTATTTTATTATGCATTTCTTGTTTATTTTCTTCTCCTAATTTTTAAACTCAAAGGGTTTCAACTAATTTTTTATATGAAGATTTTTATTGTTATTTTAATGAATTTCTTTCATAGACCAGAATTCTCTTCAGCATTGATTTTATTAGTAATTTATTCGATGATAAAGTTTATTAATATGAATAAACCCCCAATTCTTAAATGCAATATAAATGTCAAATAATTTAATAACTGTAGTTATAGTTTGTTTTAATGCTTCAGAGACTATTGAAATGTCCATGTTAAGTGTTCTGAGTCAAAGAAAAGATAATTTAGAATTATTAATAGTTGATGGTGTGTCAACGGATGGCACTGTAGATATAATTAATCGCTATAAACGCCGTGTTGAAAATGATGAATTTAGTGGAAAGTCATTGAATTTTATATCTGAAATTGATTGTGGTATTTATGATGCAATGAATAAGGGTATAGATCTAGCATCAGGGGATTGGCTTTTCTTTTTAGGTGCGGATGATATTTTGCTTCCAATGTTTTCGGATGCTTGTGCAGTTATAGCTAGACAGGATACAATCTACTATTGCAATACGTTTTTGAACAAACATCAATTTGTTTATGCCGGTAAATTTAATCAATATAAATTGGGCGTGAAAAATATTTGTCATCAAACAATTTTCTATCCTAAACACGTATTAAGGAAGTATTATTATGATACTGATTATCAATTGAATGCAGATTATTTATTTAATATCATTTGCTATTCAGATAAACAGATAAATTTTTCGTACATACCTATTGTTATTTCAGTATTTAATGAATATGGAAGCTGTAACACTAAATGTGACAATAAGTTTAATAATGACAAGTTTACCATTTTGAGAACCCAATTAGGAATAACTACTGCTTTGTATAGTTGTGTTTACTCTTTCATTAGACGTTGTGTGAAAATTGTTTTGAATAGCATATCCTTAAAAAAATAAAGATAAAATGAATATCCCATTAGTAAGTGTTGTAATCCTTAATTGGAATGGAAAGAAATATATTCATCAGTGTATTGAATCTGTTTTGAAGCAAACATATTTGAATATTGAAGTTGTTTTTGTTGATAATAATTCAACAGATACATCTTTGGAAGAATGTAAAAAATTATACCCACATTTTGTATATGTGCTCAATGAAGATAATTTTGGATATGCTAAAGGAATGAATATAGGCATTAATAAGTCAAAAGGTGATTGTGTCTTATTGTTAAACACAGACGTTAGTTTAGAAAGTTCTTATATTGAAAAATGTGTTGAAGTATTATATTTGAATAATAATTTAGGGTGCGTTGCAGGTATTGAATACGTGTGGGACAAAGGGACTTTTAGTGACCAAAAAGCTTTTTGTGGTACTTATGGAATAAGTTATCACTTACAGATAAGTTCTAATAATACTATACATACTCCTGCTTTTGGAGTTTCGGGAAGTTTTCCTATTTATAAGATGTCTGTAATACAGGATGTAATTCAATCAACAGGAAATTTTTTCGATGAATATTTTGAAACGGGCTGGGAAGATAATGATCTTCGTTTTCTTATTTTCTTATTAGGTTGGGAAACTCTATGTGTTACTGATACTAAAGCTTGGCATGTAGGATCTGCTTCTGCAAATGAACAAAAGAGCCTTTATTGTAAAGATAAAGAATATCAGACTAGAATCTTTAGAAATAGATTTTTTGTTCAACACAAATATATTAAAGGAACTTATCATATTTGGTATTTCTATTTGATGATAGTAAATATGATTCTTCCATTCTATTTTTTATTCTTCCATCCTCGTTCTTTTAGTCCTTTTGTCAATGGCTATAAAAATTATAAACATAAAATTAAAGAACTAAACCAAAAAAGGGAAATGATCGAAATTGCTAAAAGAGTTCCGAAACAATCTATTTATAAATATATTATTGGATTATGATTTTTAAAAATAAAATTTTATTAATTACCGGTGGTACAGGTTCTTTCGGTAATGCTGTCCTCAAGCGTTTTTTGGATACTGATATATTTAAGGAAATCCGTATTTTTAGCCGCGATGAGAAGAAACAAGATGATATGCGTCATGCACTTCAAAATCCGAAAGTGAAATTCTACATTGGAGATGTTCGGGATAAACGGAGTGTAGATGGGGCAATGGTTGATGTAGATTATGTTTTCCATGCTGCTGCGTTGAAACAAGTACCATCGTGTGAGTTTTTTCCTATTCAAGCAGTTCGAACAAATGTATTAGGAACAGAAAATGTGCTGGATTCTGCCATACAACATGGTGTGAAGAATGTTGTAGTACTTAGTACAGATAAAGCCTGCTATCCTATTAATGCGATGGGGATAAGCAAGGCCATGATGGAAAAAGTAGCCATTGCTAAGGCACGATCTATCGGTGATGATGCAAAAACTACTATTTGTTGTACTCGGTATGGTAATGTTATGGCAAGCCGTGGCTCTGTAATACCATTATGGGTTGATCAAATGAAAGGCGGAAATGAAATTACCATAACGGATCCCAATATGACTCGCTTTATGATGACGTTGGACGATGCAGTAGACTTAGTGTTGTATGCTTTCGAACATGGAAAAAGCGGAGACTTATTTGTACAAAAAGCCCCCGCCGCGACATTAGATATATTAGTTAATGCATTATTCGAATTGTACAGTTACGAACCAAAGATAAGAGTTATAGGTACACGTCACGGAGAAAAATTATATGAGTCTTTAGTTACTCGTGAAGAAATGGCAAAGGCAGAGGATATGGGTGGATATTACCGTATTCCTTGTGATGGACGTGATTTGAATTATGATAAATATTTTATAGAAGGTAAAGAAGAAATTGCTACGTTTGAAGATTATCATTCACATAACACGCAACGTTTAGATAAAGATGAAATGAAGCAATTATTGTTGAAATTGGAAATGGTTCGTAATGATTTGAATTTGTAAAATAAGGATAAACATGCTAAAAGTAATGACAATAGTGGGAACCCGTCCCGAAATTATTAAACTAAGTCGGGTTATGGCAGAACTTGAATTGCACACAAATCATGTATTAGTTCACACTGGTCAAAATTATGATTATGAGTTGAACGAAATTTTTTTTAAACAATTAAACATTCGCAAACCAGATTATTTTTTGGAAGCAGCAGGCGTTACACCGGCTGAAACAATCGCAAATGTCATTGTAAAATCGGATGAAGTAATGGCGAATGAGAGCCCTGATGCAATTCTATTATATGGTGATACTAATAGCTGTATTTCGGTTATATCAGCGAAACGCAGGAAAATTCCAATTTTTCATATGGAAGCTGGTAATCGTTGTTTCGACCAACGTGTACCGGAAGAGATTAATCGAAAAATAGTTGATCACTTAAGCGACATTAATATGCCTCTTTCTGAACACGCTCGAAGGTATTTAGTTGCCGAGGGTCTACGTCCCGAGACTATTATCAAAACAGGTTCTCCGATGAAAGAGGTACTTGAATTTCATAAACACGAAATTGAACAGAATGATATACTCCAAAAAGAAAATCTTCAAAAAGGAGAGTATTTCATTGTAAGCACACATCGTGAAGAAAATGTTGATTCTGAAAAGAACTTTTCTGACTTGTTGGAATCATTAAGTGCTATTGTAGATAAATATGGAAAGAAAGTAATTGTTTCGACGCATCCAAGAACAAGGAAAAAACTCGAAGCAATGGGTTTTGTGAATAATAATTCAATGATCGAATTTATGAAACCCTTTGGCTTTTTAGAATATATAAAGCTACAAATGAACGCCTTTTGTGTAATATCTGATAGCGGAACTATTACAGAAGAATCTTCAATTTTGCACTTCCCAGCTATAACTATTCGCCAGGCTCATGAGCGTCCAGAAGGAATGGATGAAGCAGCAATAATAATGACAGGCTTAAGTAAAGAACGTATTCTTAACTCTATAGATGTGGTAACTTCACATTTCGCATCAGGTATTGATACCATACATACTATTCAAGATTATGAAGTAGACAATGTATCTAAAAAGGTATTAAGGATTATATTGTCTTACACAGATTATATAAATAGAACTGTTTGGCATAAGGAAATATAGAAATGGGAAAGAAGAAATTACTTTTGTTAGGTGCAACAGGTATGGCTGGTCATGTTGCATACTATTATTTGAATGCCACTGGAAAATATGAAATAACGAATGTGGTGTTTCGTAATAAATTGACTGATGATAGTATATTATTGGATATCACTGATAAACTTGCTATTGAACAATTGATAATAGAAAAGAAGCCTGATATTATTTTGAATTGTATTGGTGTACTGATAAAGGGTTCTCAGTTATTTCCTGATAATGCAATTTTAATTAACGCTTATTTTCCACATTTGTTAGAACGGTTGGCTGCTGAGATAAACGCTAAGCTGATACATATTAGTACGGATTGCGTATTCTCTGGATTGAAAGGCAATTATTCAGAGACTGATATTCGAGATGCAGATGATACATATGGGAAAAGTAAGGGTTTGGGTGAAGTTATCAATAGTAAAGATTTGACTATTAGAACATCTATTATAGGTCCGGAGCTTAAAGAAAATGGCGAAGGGCTTTTTCATTGGTTTATGAACCAAAAAGGTCAAATAAATGGATATACTGGTGCTTATTGGGGAGGTGTAACAACTTTAGAATTGGTAAAGGCTATTGATAGCGCTATTGACCAAAATATTGTGGGTCTGGTACATCTGACCAATGGTGAAAGGATTTCTAAATATGATTTGATCTCACTTTTCAAAGAAATTTGGAAAAGAGATGATATAATAGTTACACCATGTGAGGGTAAAAGCGTTGATAAATCTCTTTTAAAGTCCGCTATATTTAAGTATACAGTGCCAACGTATGCTGAAATGCTTAGTGAACAAAATGTTTGGATGCAATCGAATAAAGATCTATATAAAGATGTCTATAAATGAAGATATTAATCGTAAGTCAATATTTTTGGCCAGAAGAGTTCAGAATAAATGATTTGGCTGTGGACTTAGTTAAAAGAGGGTTTGATGTTTCTGTACTAACTGGGAATCCGAACTACCCCAAAGGGAAATTTTATAAGGGATATGGTTCAAGATATTCTGTAGAATTATATAAAGGAATAAAAATCTATCGCGTTCCAATAATTGCTCGTGGAACTAATAGTTTTCAACTGATTCTTAATTATTTATCATTTGTTTGGTCCGGAGTCATCTTTGCAATTTTTCATAAAGAGAATTATGACAAAATATTTGCTGTGAATTTTTCCCCAATAACAGCTGTTTTTCCAGCCATAGTTTACAAGCATATCAACAAAATACCTTTATATTTATGGGTTCAAGACCTTTGGCCAGAAAGTGTTTCTGCCGCTGGAAAAATACAATCCAAGCTTTTAAATAATTTGTTGACAAAGATGGTGAAAATTATCTATAAAAAATCAGATAAAGTTTTAGTTCAATCTGAAGCTTTTTGCCCGTCTATTGTAAATAAAGGTGTTAGTGAAGAACAACTTGAATACATGCCAAACTGGGCTGAGGATTTATATAGTGATATTTCTAAACGTACTATTGAAAAGTTTGTGTCGACACTACCTATTGGTTTTAAGGTAATGTTTGCTGGAAATATTGGTGAAGCACAAGATTTTTATTCAATTATAAAGGCTGCAGAAATTTCAAAGAATTATTCAGATATAAAATGGATTATAATTGGCGATGGTCGAAAAAAGGCATGGGTTGAGTCAGAAATAATTCGTTTAGGGTTACAATCAACGGTATACATGTTGGGGCGTTACCCCGTTGCAGAAATGCCAAGTTTTTTCCGACATGCTGACATTATGTTGTTGACATTAAAAGATGAATACATATTTTCATTAACTATACCTTCTAAAGTACAATCCTATATGGCCTCAGAAAAACCAATTGTTGGTATGTTGAATGGAGTTGGAGCTGATGTTATTCGTAAAGCAGATTGCGGTTACATAAGTAATGCCGGGGATTATAAAGCGCTAGCCAAAAGTGTAATTGATGCATATAATCAAGATCCAAATTTCTTATTAGAAAAAGGTAAGAATGGAAAAAAATATTACGACATGAATTTTTCTAAGAAAGTTATAATCGATAATCTGATAAAAATACTTCAGGATTAAGTACTTGATCTTAGCAAAATTGAATACAAAATAGTTAGACGGAAAGTAGAAAGAAGAAATTGAAGATTGATATATATATATATCAGTTTTCAGTAAATTGTTATTAATGAGCCATAAATGCCAAGTCATAACTTGTGTAAATCAGTTGAATGTGTTGAGAAATATTTATATAGTTTGTATTTGTTTATTGTTGCTTTCTACAGTAGCTAAAGCTCAGAAGGATACCATAAAGTATGAAGTGGGTTTTACGGGAGTAGGTTCCACCGGAACCTATGCTCCGTTTTGGTTGCAGAGTGCTAACTATGGTCAGATTTCGGCTTCTCCAAACTCCGCCAATGTGAATGTGGGGTTTAGTAAAGATTTCAATAAGAAGTCAGCGGTTTTCGATTACGGATTTAAAGCCGATCTGTTGCTCCAAACTTACGATAACAAAACGAAGGCTTATTTTCACGAAGCCTATCTAAAGGTTCGCCTTTCAGTTTTTGATCTAATCGTTGGGGCACGCGAAGAATATCTGGGTACTCAGGATTCCAGTTTGTCCTGTGGTGGTTTTCTGTTTTCCAAGAATGCCCGTCCCATACCCAAAATTACCCTTGGAATAGAACGTTTTACCTCCGTACCCTTTACCAAGGGCTATTTGGAAGTAAAAGGGGCTGTTGCGCACGGTTGGTTTTCAGATAATATTGCTGTTACAAATTTACTACTTCATCATAAATATATTTACTTTAGAGTGGGAGGGAGTTTACCTTTTCATTTTCAGTACGGGGTAGACCACGTGGCACAATGGGGTGGTAATGTACCGGGAATGGGGCAGCAACCCACTTCGCTAAGTGATTATCTGAAAATAGTAATGGGTAGTTCAGGTGGTAGTTCCGCACTTGAAACAGATCAGATCAATGCATTGGGGAATCATATTATTTCGCAGAGTATGAAGGCAGATTATCGCATTTCTAACTTCACCATCAGTGCGTACTGGCAGAATATATCGGAGGACAGTCCTAAGTTTATGACCAATACGATGAATAAACCCGATGGGTTATGGGGTGTTTCCATTCGGAATAATAAATTCCCAACCATAAAAGGACTGGTTTATGAATATCTGAACAGCATCGATCAATCAGGACCGTTTCATGACAAAGATGGAATTGTATATGGTGGAGCAGATAATTATTTTAATAATGGTGTTTATCCAAACGGTTGGACGTATTTTTCCAGAACCATAGGTACTCCTTTTATATCGTCACCGCTGTATAATAAGAATGGACAAGTCTATATTATGAATAACCGTGTACAGGTGCATCATATAGGACTGGAAGGAGATATTTGTGGATATAACTATAAGGCATTGTGTTCTTTTAGTAAAAACTATGGTAATTACTGGGCTCCTTATCCTGAAATGATCAGAAATACATCTCTGTTGTTGGAAGTAAAGAAGCAATTTCCTAAATTATCCAATATAGAACTGGGATGTTCGGTGGGTGCCGATATCGGTAAACTGTATGGTAACTCGCTTGGATGCATGGTAAGTGTAAGGAAGAAGGGGAATTTGTTTAGTAGGTAGACGGTAGTAAGCAGTAAGTAGTCCCGAAAAATCGGGATGTCGCAAGCTCCATAAACAGTAATTAGTTGTCAGTAAACTGTTACCTTCTTTTATTGAGCGTAGTTAAATACTGTTGCTGAATGAAGTCGAAGCATTAACTATTTACTGGAAGCTACTATCTAATTACTGATAAAAACCAACTATCCACTACTGACTACTGTCTAATAACTTATAACTGTTGACTAAAACTATGAATTACATTTTCATTTTTCTTTTATTATTTGTAGCCGAGTTGGCTTATTTTAGAGT
>Ga0302284_1000261_pt1 | contig 25352 bp, 18 predicted proteins | sample III_Fen_E2_1_FD_198760 | JGI IMG/M metagenome (GOLD analysis project Ga0302284, IMG submission 198760) | Peat permafrost microbial communities from Stordalen Mire near Abisko, Sweden - III_Fen_E2_1 | ecosystem: Environmental > Terrestrial > Soil > Wetlands > Permafrost | place: Sweden: Abisko...
TATCACTAAACATAACGACTTTAATCAATTTATTTTCGCTTTTCAATTGACCAACGATATTATCGAGTACACCATTGATAAATGTACCGCTCTTTTCAGTGCTATAAGTCTTTGCTATTTCGATGTATTCATTTAATGTAACATTTACCGGAATAGTAGGAAAATCCATAAGTTCAGCAAGCGCCACCTCCATAATAACAATGTCCATGAAAGCGATACGATCCAGTTCCCAGTTTTTTGTGTTTACATCTATCATTTCACGCAATTTCGGACCTTTGGTCAATACACTGCGCATTAGTTTTCGGGCGAATTCAGCATCTTCATCGTCTTTGAACATAGGAAGAAGCTGTTGCTCATCACCTTTGCTCTCATCAAATCGTTTAATTGTTTTGATAATGAAGCTGACCACCATTTCGATATCGTCTGTCCAGTAGATATTCTGATCCTGTATGGAGTCATCCAACTCTTCGCTCTGCAGAATGATTTTCTTGAAAATTTTACGCCAAATATCTTTGTCTGCGGCATAATCTGTAGCAGGAGCATTCATATATTCTGAATAAAATTCAGATTTAATGATCTTTTCGAATAAAACTTTTATTATTTCAGAGTCATTTACCCACGATAACTTATGAGCTTGCAGATATTCATTGAACTGAATGTTGTTCGACAGCTGAGCTACGAATGCATTGTCAATAAAACGGGTGTTAGGATTTAAATCTTCCGGAGTTGGACGAAGTTTGTTTCTCTTTGTTTCAATTCGGTCAGCAGCAAATCTGGTGATTTCTATTGATAACTGAAGTAAGTGATAGTAAAGGTCGTAAGTTTTTTCTATACTGTGAAACAATTCTTTCTCGGCTACAGGCAACGATTTGCTGTCGCTTTTATAGTAGGAATATAAGATTTGAACAATCTTAATACGTAATAATACTCGATTAATCATAAAATACGGTGAACGCTTTTTATTTACTATACATTACGTATAATGTATAATTCGTTGTTAATGAAATTGATATACCTTAACTCAATTTCTAATTTGGCTGCAAAGATAATACTTTTTCCTATTAATTTGTAAGAATAGACAACAAACTAGATGACTGAATAAAATTTATGAAATGTATATTTATTTATACAATCCACGGAAAACGGAAACACGCTTCGTCATATAAACAATAGTCGGCTTTACCATTAACTGCTAAAGTTTTTACAATCTTAGCATCAGACAGTAGCTCCTTAGCAAATTCGAGTGTAGTACCGGTTTTAACACGGTCGTCCACCAATAATATTTTTTTGCCTTTGAAATCAAAGTCTATTTCGGCCAATAGTTTTGGTTTGTCATACAATTTGTTTTGCATAGCATCGCGTAAATTCAGCTTCAAAAGATAAAACTCACACCCCAAACGCTGATTGATCATAGCTGCCGGAATAATTCCACCATTTGCTATTGCCACTACCATATCAAACTTGTCGGGGATATCGATAGTTCTTACCCGCTCCAGCACTTCATCAAAAGATTTTCCCATATATCCATTCTATGTTGTATGTGTTTGTTTTGTCAACTACGTGTTTTTCTAAAAATGTACAAAACAATTACATATTCTGATGGTAAATTACCATTTAGCAATTGCTTTTAAAAAATAATACCCACCAAATAATTGGAGAATAATTCCGGGAAATCCTAATCTTACATCCTGCATAGCGGCCATAAAGCTGCCTGTAATAAGGTATTCAGCAATCATACCCACTCCCTGATAGAAAGCAATCACCAATAAAAGATGCTGAAGTTTTATTTGTTGTGTACGTTGAGCTATATAACCGGCTGCAATAGCAATCAGTGACGATTTAATGAGAATTATCGGAAGCATATCTATTGCAGGCATACCGAAAAGCAAGTGATTGACCAAAGGTGAAACCAACGCAGTAAGTAATCCTGTGAAAATACCATACTTATATGCTGCAATAAGTGTGAAAAAATATATAGGCAATAATACCTGACCGCCAAATGGCAGTAAATGTGTCAGCTGAGGTAACAGTATATTACCCGCTACAAAGAGCAATGCAAAGATGTAAGATTTAATTTCAATGGCTTTAAGCGAGTAAAGTTTAATTGTTGATTCCATGATTAGCTTGTATTAGTGTTATTTGTATGTTATTGAATTTTCCCTTTGTATGAAAAAACTTTGTTTTGTGTAATTATCTTACACATATCATCTTAGTTTTGACATACAAAAATAGCCATTTTTTTTATTTATCCTTCTATTAAACGAATGATTATTCCGTATTTATACGTTTAAAAAAGATATAATTCTTAGGTTATCATCTGTTGAACACATTTAGCTTTTCATTCATAAACTAATTTATTTTTCATTTTAGACGCAACTCAACTCAAAAAGTTTAATCGGAATAAATAAAATGAAGTGAAAAACAGCAAATATATTACATTTGAAAAATTTATTTGAAAAAAAACAACAAAAATGCCCGTTTTATTTGATATATTCAAAAAAAATACAGAAATTTGAAGACTCATAATTAACTCATAATTAATAATGGCGAAATTAACAACTGTACGATAAATATTTGCGGTATTATGGAAGTAGAGAAAAAGAAATTTGAGATTGAGAAAAAGGATAACGAAATCATTTATTCAAAAGCAATCAAAGCGGGAAAGAGAATTTATTATCTGGATGTAAAGAAGAGCAGAAACGATGATTTATTTTTAGCCATTACAGAGAGTAAAAAGAAAGTGGTTGGTTATGAAGAAACTTCACAAGTAACCTATGAAAAGCACAAGATATTTTTGTACAAAGAAGATTTTGACAAGTTTATTGAGGGACTAGAAGATGTGGTAGGCTTTATCAAACGTGAACAAGGCGAAGCAATACCACGCTCCGAAGAAGTTGTCGAATCGGTAACTACTGAAGATGGAAAATCAAAAAGCTTCTTTGATAAATTTAAGTTTTAAAGAATCAGTATTTAGATATTACTCCCAAGAGCCAAGACATAAGAATGTTTCATCTTATGTCTTGGTTTTTTGTTCATGCACCAATATAATTAAAGAAAAAGATGAAGTCCTTTGCCAGTGATAATTATTCCGGTATTCATCCGGAAATTTTTGAAGCGATCCAACGTGCCAATAACCAACACCAGATTTCGTACGGTGAAGATTCATTTACAGCTGAAGCCAATCAGCTATTTGAGAAAGTTTTCGGACTAGTTACCGTTCTTTATACCTTTAATGGAACCGGAGCAAATGTTACTTGTCTAAAATGCTGTACATTACCATTTCAAGCGGTCGTTTGTTCGGAGTATGCGCACATTCTGGCTGACGAGTGTGGTGCACCTACACAAAGTATTGGATGTTCACTCCTACCCCTCAAAACATCCGACGGAAAACTTACACCTGATATGATTAAGCCTTTACTCAATCGAATAGGCAATGTACATAACACCCAACCGCGCGTTATTTCTATCAGTCAAAGTACAGAATTGGGAACCGTATATTCTCTTGCTGAGCTGAAAGCATTATGCGATTTTGCACATAAAAACGGGATGTATGTTCATCTTGATGGTGCCCGCATATCTAATGCCGTGACAGCATTGGGGGTGAGCTTAAAAGAAGCTACGGTTGACTGTGGTGTGGATATCATGAGTTTTGGAGGAACAAAAAACGGGCTAATGGTTGGAGAAGCTGTATTGATTTTCAACGATGAATTAAAAGCTAATGCTCCTTATTTTCATAAGCAAACAGCCCAATTATTTTCAAAAAACCGATTTATATCAGCTCAGTTTATAGCCTTGCTTAACAACAATCTGTGGCGGCGCATGGCAACACATGCAAACAAGATGGCTCAATTATTAGCATCAAAAGTACAGAATCTCCCTGAAGTAAAAATTACAAGGAGTGTTGATGCCAATGCTGTGTTTGTAATAATTCCCGAACATGTTATACAACCCTTGCGAGCTCAATATCCGTTTTACGAATGGGATGCAGAATTGCATGAGCAACGTTGGATGTGTTCTTTCGATACTACGGAGGAAGATGTGGTTGAATTTGCTGAGGTTCTGAAAAAACTGCTATAGTTGGATTCTAAAACTCATTTCTATGGATCAGATTTTACTTCAATAGTTTGAAAAATGGCCAATATACGGTAGGCTCAAACCCCAGTTTCTGGGCCAGCAGATACGAAGCTTTATTTTCGAGCTTGCAGCCCCATACAGGCTCGTAACTATTTGCCAGACAGTAATCAATCAACGCCGAACATGCGCTTGCTGCATATCCCTTTCCGCGATAGTTGTCTGAAGTTTCGATTCCGATTTCTAACTGATTTCCAATTACAAAAGCAGAAAAAGCAGTACAAGCGACTGTTGAGCCATTATCCATAACACTAAATGCCACCGCTTTTTCAAGAAAATCATCGGCATTATTCCAAAATCGTGCCGGAACAACACTTCCCTGCATGCTTTCAAACATTTGTCTGTCGGTAGTCACTACAGCTACATCAGCTTGTATGTATTTATGTTTGAATTCAAGATATATAGCCTTGTTGAATCTGAAATTTACACGTGTATTCTCTTCTATCTTATCATCCTGCATTCCTGCTTCGTTGTCTTTTTGTTTGATGAGGTGTTTTGACCATTCGGATGCAATGTACTCATTCCATGCTTTGGGAAAAGCTTGTAACCACTCAAAACGATTTCGGATTTTATGAATGTTAAGTGCATGCTGAATAAGCCATTTATTGAATGATTCATTTGTAGTACTTCCAAACAGCAATGACATTCCATAGGGGTGCTCTATGTAAAAAGCATCTGGTTTTATCGTGTTGTCGACATAAATCCGACCATCTACATGTCCCAGTACAACTGCATCGGCAAATAAATGATTGATTTCTACCTGTTGAAGCGGTTCTGATGCCTTATAGTATTCCTTCTTATCTAATAAAATCATCTGCGTATTTTAAATTCGTTATAATTTTCGTGCACTACATACAGACACACAAATTTTCGGAATGTTCGTCCTGATTGCAAAATTACAACACTTAGACGATTAAATAACCTACGGTGGCTTTTATTTCATTAATTAAATCTTGTGGAGTCAGGTATAGTTGAAGTCCTCTTTTGCCGGCACTGACATATATTTTGTCGAAATTCCGGCAAGTGTCATGTATATAGGTCGGGAAATGTTTTTTCATGGTTATTGGTGAACATGCTCCACGAATATATCCAGTGACTGGAAGCAGGTATTTCATCAAAATCATTTCACAATTTTTGTTTCCCGAAAGTTTGGCTGCTTTTTTTAAGTCCAGCTCCTCTGCTCCCGGAATTATACACACAAAATGTCCTGTTTTATCACCCTTCAGCACCAATGTTTTGAAAACTCGCTCCACTGGCTCATTCAATTGAGATGCCACATGTACTGCACTGAGATCGGTTTCATCTACCTGGTAGCTTATTAATTCATACGAAATAGAGGCTTTATCCAGCAGTCGGGCAGCATTCGTTTTATCGATTGCCATAGTAATCAATTTTTATTGTTCCTGTTATACCCGAATAAGCCGTTGCTTTTTATGTGTTGAAACACTTTATCAGGTACGAAGTTTGCGAAACTGTCATCACCGTTTTCAATTAACTCCGAGATATGTTCAGATCTTATTTCAAGGTTTTTGGGAGAAATACTCTTGAGTACAAGTATCTTTTTTATTGCATTCAGGTATTGCCAGAGTAGTTTATTTTCTTTTGAGAAGTGGTCGTCGTCGGGATACACTACCTCTCCTGATCGGGCATCGACGTAGGGATATAAATATATTTTCACATGTTCCTGAAACAAGGCTCCCATTGATTCGAGCAGTCCTCCGCGCAAGTCGGTATAGTTGTCGCTATCCAGAATTTTGTCGAATGCAGGTAAGCCCACCACTATGCGGAGCTTGATGAGCTTAAACTGACCGAAATATTTCACCAGCTGAAAATATCGGTAGAACTTTGAAACCATAACGCTTTGTCCCATCATATTGAGCAAATCCACCCGGTGCAGAAAGTCTTTTTCATCAACTTTTTCATTCTGCATAAGGTATTTCAGCGATATTTCACAAAATGCTATGGTGTTATCGGGTTTGTAATTTTCATCACGTTTGAAGAAATCCAGGCTGTCTTCAATAAATTCCATTCCCAAATTATTGATGGGTCTGAAATAACCTCTCAGTACGATTACATTCTTTTTGTGTAACATATCGCTCGGCTGTTGAACTTTGCCCGATTGGTCGAACATGATAGCCGGGGTCATATCGTTATTTACCAGCATTAGGTTGAGAAGTCTGTTATCTACCAGTTTCATATCCGGGCCTTCGACGTATATATAATCAACTTCTACACGGTCAGTATCCAGGTTGTCCAGCAGCGAAAGCAGAATACCTTGAGGATCCTGCCATTGGAACAAACCTCCGTAAATCAGATTTATGCCCAGTGTACCCAGCGTGTATTGTTGCAAAAGCGTATCATTTTCATGCAGTTTTACATGAATGAATATTTTGTTCGGGCAATACCGGTCGGTACCTTCCACAGCAATGCCCAACCAGCCGTTTCCCTGATTGGTTTTAGAGAAATTCAGCGTTTCTACTGTGTTGGCAAAAGCGAAGAATTTTTGGGTATTTTTCTTATCAAGAATTTCTATCAGTTCATCATACTCATAGTCAAGCATTTTTCGTAGCCGGTCTTCAGCCACATAGCGCGAAGGTGTTCCCTGATTATAAAAATGGTCACTGAACAGCTTATCATAGGCTGAAATTGATTTAGCGACAGTGTTTGATGCACCTCCAGCCTGAAACAAATGTCTTGCGGTTTCCTGACCACCTCCTATTTCAGCAATGGCACCGTAGTATGTCGAATTGATGTTGATATGTACCGATTTTTCTTTTGTGCTCAGCATGTTTTTAGTTGACTCTTGATGTTGTTTTCAGATTCTTGTTTATAGCTCTAACAACGTAAATGGAATTCTGTTTAATGCTTGTATGTCATTTTTTCTATTTCTTTCATTAACTGATAATGACGTTCCGAAGAAATCACACGCGGCTAAAATCCGGGGTAGGTTGTTTTCACTGTATCGGGATCATCGCTCATATAAACAGGCTCATTATCAGCTCCTGTTATAACCAGTAATTTGCCTAAAGATTCGGGATACTGAATTGAAGTAGCTGTTTTCCATTCGCCTCTGCCCATAACGGCTATACACTCGTCTTTCTCTAATATGCCTTCTTTGTATCGAAGTTTTCTGTTTAGTCCTAATAATCCTTCAGCCGATTGTCCGTGTTTTTTCAGAAACAGTTCCAGATTTTCAGTTGGGTTATTCATAAACCCCGATGAGTATTTTCGATCCATTAATATATAGCTTTTCACGCTGCTATCTGTCGAGATGCATGCACGGTATCTGCCGTCACGAATAACAAACTTTCCTCCTACTTCCCGTTCTATCATTTTATGCCAGTGCGAGCTTTTTCCGGTTGATATAAGTTCTTCCACTAATACATAGTAATATGCACAAGGTCTGCCGGATAAGGGAGCAATAAGGGGTTCTCCAACAAATTCAACTGTGCCTACAACTTTGGCGATATCACCCGATATAAATTCCGAAATTTTACGATCAACCGCTTTTTTGAGTTTTCGTTTTACTACCGCTTTTTTGCTAAAGTATATTGTAAGGAATATAATCGTTCCAACAATCAGCACAAACAGTGCGGGAATTAAAATTTCTAAATCCATATTTTAAATTTTGTGGTGTATTCGGTGATGCTTCTCTATTAATTCTTATAAATCAACTCTGACGAAGTAATTTCTCCGCTATTTTTCTCAACTCTTCATCATTATCAAAACTGGCAACATGCTTTATGTCAGATTTTATTTTGAGCATAGTCAGCGCAAGTTTTCGTACTTTCTTTTCATTATCGAAAAAAGCGACATGACGAATATTTTCCTGCTTTTTGAGCATTGAAACAGCTAAAAGGCGAATATTGGCTTCATTATCAAAGAATGCCACATGCTGAATGTCGGTTTCATTTTCAAGCATAGTGACAGACAACTTACGCACTTCAACATCATTGTCGAAGAACGCTACATGCTGCAAATCCGATTGATTTTTCAACTGAGACACAGCCGATTTTCTGGCCTGAGCATCATCTGCAAAAAAAGCTTCTTGTTGTAGCGAAGAGCTTGAATTTTGAACTTTAGCGTTATGATTTGCAGCTGTATCTGTTGATGAAGTTGTTTCTACATGCTTTACAAGCACACCATTTACATAATAATCAATTTTACGAATGTGTTTTTTATTGTAAGAGAGCACCCCTTTTCTAATGGAAGCTGTATCCAACGTAGACATCTGCTTAACCACAGTAACGGTATCTCGTGATTCAGAATGTTTAGTCGTAGTTCGTACATCATAAGTACATGAAGCAAAGAACAGTAAAACCAGCACAAAATAAAGATTTTTCATATTATTGTATTTTTGATTTTTGATTTTCAGTTTACAATTACAGTTTGTCCAAAATCAGTCTTTATCAAAGTTTACTTTGTCAGATTAAGTACTCCGGCTGATAATGGAGCTAATGTGATGGTCACATTATTGCCGACAGGAACCACGTCCATTTTCTTTACTGCCACAGCGTTTGGAGCCTCCATCGAATTGGCAGCTGTCAATGAGCCGGGAGCTAAGTATTCGTACCCTGCACCGGTTAGTTTTTTCCAGTCGCCTGCCACGGTGAGTTCATAGGGTTTATCAGTAGGATTGACAATTTTTACAATTACTTTCTGACCGTTTTCTGAAAGTGTGGTACTGATGCTCAAGTCGCCGGTTTCACCAGTGAAAGCTAAGCGATTTTTAGAGAAATTGTCGTGCCACAGCTTGGTAACAAGGTAATTGGGAGCTACAAACAATCCTTTGTAATCGAAGTTTATAAAAGCATTGTTCCAGGCAGGTGCGTCGGTGCGACGAATAAAGAGGGCGGCAGCACCCATCTCAACTACAGGTTGCGATTCGCACACATTCAGAAAACCTCCGGCAAATAGACCTGTACGCCAGTCGATGCTGCTCAGGTTCCACTCCGAGATATACAGTTTGATCTTTGGGTTTGGACTTTTGGCAATGATGTCGGCATATTTTTTATATTGCTCACCCAGTTTTGTCGGACCGTTGGCATATCCGTTCGGATTTTCGTAATGATGCAGGCTTAGATAATCGAAATAAGTTCCCGAGCGATTAATCATGGCTTTATCGTTGTCATCAAATCCACCACATACAATAATTTTGATGCCCGGATCTACTTTGCGCATGGCGGTGGAAAATTCTCTGACAGCAGCTTCGTAGTTATCCAGTCCGAATTCCCACATTTCGTTATCAATCTCCCAATATTTAATGTTGTAGGGTTCCGGATGTCCGTTAGCGGCACGTTTACTACCCCATTTTCCGGTGGCAGGTTCGTTGCAATACGCCACCCAGTCGCAGGCTTCCTGTAAAATCTCTGCATGTTCTGAAGCCGGACGATCAAAACCAATGCGCACTACCATCACCGGTTCTGAGTTAATCTGACGGCACAGTTGGATAAATTCATCCGTTCCGAAACTATTCTGGTCGTAGTTCATCCACATATAGTGTGGCCAGCGAACACGTGCTTCCTGTGGTCCAACTCCCCATTTCCAGCTATATTGAGCAGCATATCCCCCACCCGGCCAACGCATATTAGTAGGTCCGAGTTCTTTTACAGCCTTATAAATGTCAGGGCGGAAACCACCCAGATCAATGCCTGTTTTAGGCATCATACTTACCTGATCTACTTGTAGTGTGCCTCCTTTGACTCCAATGCACAGATTGGCATCACCCGTATATTCGTCGGCATCCAATACAAATTCATATTTTTTCCATTCGACACCCGGCTTACCCAACACCTGAACGGCTTTGTTTTTACCATCAGCTGCGAATGCAATGCTTAATTCCGCCGCACCATCGCCTTTTGCCCATACAGAACCCACATATTTCTCACCTTTTTTGATAGAAAACGGACCTTGTGTAACACCGGCAGTTTCTGCGCCTGCTTTGATTCTTTGAGAGTAAGCCATATTAACAGCGTTGCCTTTTTCCATAGAGAATTCACCCTTTCCAAACGATTTCCATTGAGGTGCAACAGCAGGGTTTGAAACCACTTCAGGTAATCCTGTCATGTAAACTAAAAATCTATCCAGCGATGAAACCTGAATGTTTTTATATTGCGCTTCGGTATAATTTACACCAAATGTTATATCGTGTTTTTTTACTGTACTTTCCAAACCATTGTAAATGAGAACTGTTTGTTCGTCCCATTTTACCGAAACCTGTTTACCCGAAACTGCGATAAACAAATTGTGCCACGCTTCAGCTTTATCTATCTGACCCGGTTTTACCACTGCGCTAGCCATCACTTCCCAGGTGCTTACTTTCATGGTTTTACCATCCCGTCCCTGCCGCTCGGTAAAGGATTGTTTTTCGATGGCAAATGTAGCTTCTTTGGCAACCGGTTGAGGATTTCGTGGATTTGCGGGTTCGTATTGTGGGTCGTGCAGGCGGAAACGGTATTTTAATCCGTCCGAGATATTGTTGAATTCCACGCGCATATCGGCATATCCTCCGCTCCACATGTGTCGGGCCAATTTGTAGGCACGCCATTTTACATCAGCAGTTACGACGTATTGATCAGTCTCCACACTGGTCAGTGGGATGGGTTGTTCAAATAATGTAGGTGAATGCAGTATTTCATTATCATCAGCATACCAACCGTCGAAGAAACCTTCACGGGGCGATATGCCGGGATATTGTTCTGGCTCGAATGAGCGTTCGGCAATCATTTCGCCCCACAAACCGCCATCGGCAGAAAAATAGATGTGTTCGAAAAGTTGTCCGTATATTTTAGGATCGATAGTTCCCGAAGGTGTGCGGGACTTCACATTGATATTTACTTTTTGCGCTTGTTGGGCATAGAGAGCACCACAGAGAGTCAGAACTGAAGCAATCAGGAAATGTTTTCTCATCGAAATATATTTATTAGATAGTAAGATTAAATTGAATGCGCTAATTATTTTCTTTCGGTTACAAAAATTGATATAGCTTATAAAAACGTGTTGGCTAAAGCCTTAATATTCCCTGTTTACCAAAAAAGCACAACTTTCATGTACATGGTTTCAGGCGCTTCGGCCACAAAATCCGAATTGGTTACGTAGAAGGTCATTCCTCCTTTTTCCACTTCGTAATCTATGGTTGTAGTCCACAGATTTCCTTTTGCATCCCCGTGGTGACGTACATAAGGCAAAACCTGCTGATGATCATCGTAATCAATATAAGCAATTACACCTCCGTGGCTGTAGATGGTGGACGTTAGTTCATCTATTCTGACATAGGAAGAATAGTATTTATTTATACCATCGGAATACAAGGTCCATTTGTCCTGATTAATTTTCAGGTTTACAATTTGTTTTGTTGTGAGATCTTCCTGATACGAAAAGTTTCCATCGCAGGAGCTAAACAACACTGCGGATAATAATAAAAATAGTAGTTTTTTCATATGATATTATTTATTCAATTTAGCTTGTAAATCGCATTGTACTCTATGTTTATAGTTATATCATAAAAAAAAGTTCTCATAATTTTTTAATGTGTAAAGGTAAATAAATTATTGTATAACTTTGTGTTTATTCACTTCAATATTCATTCCAAAATTTGAATATTAAAAAAAATCTTCAATTAAAGTTGATTTTTATTTATCAGCTTCAATTGAAGATTTACTGTCGGATACTTATTCCTTAGCTTCAGGTATAAGTTTTATTACTTTACTGTTTGTAATTGATATACGTTTACTGAATATGGTGCCAGTTTTTGTTTAAACACCGACGCTATACCTTTTATTTTAGTTGTAACAGGCACAATTTTCACCGGATCAGTAATAGTGTTCGTATCTTCAGCTTTTTTGCTGCTGATCACTACCAGTGTTGCGTTTTTCGAAACATTGCTAATACCTTTCAGATTGATTTCCACGGGTTGAACTTTTCCCAGCGTATTTACTACTTTAAGATATACTGCACCGGTTTTATCATCTTGGGTAGCAGCATAGAAAATAGTAGGAACTGAAATTTGTTTTACTTTGTTGATACTATCTCTTTTCGATAATGGTTTCAACTGAGTCGGGATGTTTTCAGCATTCATTGATACAATTTTATTTCCGAGGTTTTCGCTGAATACTTTTTGAACGTAGTATGATGGCGAGCCGAATGCAGAAAGCGCATTGTATCCGATTAAGTCCGAATCCCACTGCCATGCTTTAGGAGCAGTGCTTGTAGCTGTGTTTACGTTTACAAACAACGGAGCATAACATGACATGATGATAAGGTCTGAATTGCGTTCCATTCCGGTCATCCATGCAGCATCTCCCAACGCAGCGTTGAGATTGGTAGTAGGTGCACCTTCGCGTGTAGCCCATTCGCCTACGAAGATTTTAGGTCCGTTACGATCATACTTATCATATTGATGAGCATTTTCCCACATATCCCATGAACTGCGGTAATAATGTTCGTCCAGTACAGCAGGCGATTTACCAGTGACTTTCTGAGTTGGATACTGTGCATCAGCAATCGTTGAGATGCATGTAAGCTGTGGATATTTTTTATCAATGGCTTCGCGAAATTGCTTAAAGCGTCCATCGTAGCTATTCGAGCGATCAAACCAGTCTTCGTTACCTATTTCAATATAGCTAAGTTTAAATGGTGCCGGGTGTCCATCGGCGGCACGTTTAGCTCCCCAATAGGTATTCACATCACCAATCACATATTCTATTTCGTCTAATGCATCATCCACATAAGGTTTCAGTAGCGGACCGGCATCAATGTGGTCGCCATCCAAAGAGTAACCCGCATATACACCCAGCAACGGTTCTGCACCGGTTTCTTCGCACCACATCAGGAATTCATATAATCCAATGCCATCGGTAGGACGATAACCCCATGAACCTTTGTGTCCTGGACGATTGTCGATAGAACCCAGTGTTGTTTTCCATGGAAATGCATCAGCAAAGTTAGGACCTTCGAGGTAATTGCCTCCGGGGAAACGCAAGAACTGAGGTTTCATGTCGATCAACATCTTGGTAAGGTCAATACGGTTTCCGTTTGGACGGTTGTTGTAGGTAGGAGGAAATAACGATACCAGATTGAAATAATACAGCCCGGTACGATCTGTAGAAATAACAAAACGCGCATCAGCCGTAGGTTTTACATCGGATGCAGTTGTGAGTGTCAATTCATATTTTTTCCATAATGTACTCTTAGCAAGGTCAATGGTGCCCGAAGCATACACTGTTTTTCCATCGTTACTTTCTATGCTTACAGTTATTGGTCCAGCCGTATTATCGGCAATTACCGGAGCTGCAGGAGCTTGTGTTGGAGCTGCTCCTTGCGGTCCAAAACGGCGTGGAGGAGTACTTCCTGTACCTTTCAGATAGAATGAAGCTTTATAAGTTGTGGATGGTTTTACGGGAATACCCCAGTAACCCTCGTTAGCCAAACCTACCTTACTACCTCCTTTGGGAACTGTAAGTCTCAGGCAGGTGGTAAGTGCACCATTGATAGCATGTCTTCTTTCGTCAAATGAAATATTGTCAGGATCGGCAGCAATCAATTTGATAGATGCTTTTGTGGTAGTGTCTTGTTGTACCAGACTCCATCCTTCGGGTTTTGTTTTATTGTCTTTGAAAATTCGGTTGCGTATAAGTTCTGCATATAAACCACCATCGTAAGCGTGATTAATTTCTTCGGTCATCATTCCGTAAAGTTTCGGACTGACAGCAGGACCGTTTTTAGTAAAGTCCAATGTCAACTTCGTGGTTTGAGCATTGGCAGACGAATTTACCAGAAACGGTAAACCCATTGCAAAGAAACAGATTTTCAAAAAATGCCTCTTTAATGTTTTTGTTTTCATGATTTTTCTGTATTTATTTTGATATTTAATAGTATAAAGCACAAAAGTATAAAAATATGGACAATAACAGTATAAAAAATACCATAATTTATACCCGTAGTTTTCACTTTAAGCCATTACGTGGCACAGAAAATCTATTATTTATAAAACAGATCTCTGAATCCTAATCAGGAGTTGATATTTACAATCCATGCAATCTACCCGTAGTTTGTTTAGAAAAAGATATTTAAGTACTTAGATAAATATAATGTTGTATAAGTAAATCTAGCAATGGAAAAAGATTAGAACGCGGATAAACGCTGATATAGCGGATTTCAATTCGGATTTTAATCTCGACAAGTCGAGATGATTTTCAATAGTTTAAACTCTTATCTGTCATGCTTGCATGACTAACATCAGATTTCAATCCGTTTAATTATCATCCGTTTTTATCCGCTCAATCCGTAAAATCAGCGTTCCATTCTTTTCTGACAATACAACATTATATTCTTCCGCTTACTTAGTCCTATCGGGGCTTCCGCCCCAAGCCCTGACTTCCTTTTTGTCTTAACACAAAAAGTAAGCAAAAAAGTCAAGACTGCGCCCGCTTCACTCGAAAAACTTACGCTCAGTTGGCTGAAACCGTCCAAACTCGCTCCTTTGTCGCTCAAACAGGACAGTTTCAAACGCCAACTTCACTTGTTTTTCGGTTAACCGGACGAGGTCACTCGTTGGCAAACTGCATCAAATCAATACTATCTATTTATTACTTAAGTTCCGGCTTCAAACAGCATTCTGAGAGGCGGGCTCTCCTATTCTGCTCGTTTCCACACCCTATTCCACCGTTTGCATTTGTTTGGTATGCATTATACCCATCTGTTTGGCAAATAAACAAGCCTGTTTGGTAGTTTTGATTCCGGTTTTGAAATTGATATTTCTCCAGTGTTTGGTAATGGTGACTTCGCATCTATTTTGTTCGTCGGCAATTTCTTTACACGATTTCCCCTTATTGACTTCCCGCACGATTTCCATTTCCATGTTGGTAAACATAAAGTAGTCCACCCCTTTGAAAAGCTTACTCTTTTTGAACAAATCTGTCGGATATACGTGTATCAGTCTGAAAAGGTTATCATTTTTGAGTGACATGGTCTCGCACAGTTTGTGGTTTAGCACCACCAGTTCGGGTTTTCCGCTTTCATCGTTCGGTATGATACGGTAACTCACTATAAAAAAAACATATTCGTCGCGCACATTTTTTATACGGTGCACGTACGACAAGTAAAACTCCTTCACTTCTCTCTTCGTAAGCGTATGAATAAACTGTATGGAATTTTTGATTAAGCGCAAAATAAACAGCACATCATCCGGGTGCGTAAGGTCTATCCAACGGGCCGAGTATAGTTTTTCGCCGCCTGCTATAACCGGATGCCCCAACATAGGTTCGTAGACAGAATGGTGTGAGTAGAAGTTTCCGCTGTTTAGTTCAAAGAGCGACTTGCTGCAATCGGCAATGTGTTGTTCCAGCCCGTACGATTCGGATAAAATCATCTTCTTTTTTTCGTTGTCCGGACTCGGAGTTACCGGGCTGTTTGCAAACAGTTCCTCCAGTTCTTCCTTCAATAGAGTAATCTCATGTTGTAAACTCATAGACGTAGGTTTATAGTTTCTGAAAATAAACAAATGCGGACATTAGCCCCACTGCCAAACCGCCTGAACACACTACCACCCCATTGGGTAAGCAAATGCTTATCTGCATTCAGTCAGGCTTATGTCTTGTTTGCAAAAATAAAAAAAGATTTTACAATATTACAAGGGAAGAAAAATTAATTTAAAAAAATACTCCATTTGGAGTATTTTTTTTGATAATTATTTGCTCTTATTTTACCCCCGAAAACAAAACGTTGTTTATGAACATCGTGCTGTAAGATAAAAAACGCTTGCTCCTGTAATGGAATCGGGCTACAGGTTATCAGTATCTTACGGTCAATGTCATTTTCTGTCCCGTTGGATAAAGTAAAGGCATTTTCCTTATAAGTAATAGAGTATTCCTTACAAGTAATAAGGTATTCCTTACAAGTAATGGAGTATTCCTTACAAGTAATAAGGTATTCCTTACAAGTAATAGAGCATTCCTTACAAGTAATAAGCTATTCCTTACAAGTAATGGAGCATTCCTTATAATGAATAGTGCATTCCTTACAAGGAACAAGGTATTACTTATCATTAATAAGGTATTCCTTACAATGAATAGAGCATTCATTACAAGGAAAAATGCAATAAAGCCCGGTAAGTGCCTGTGCAGATGGATTGATAATGTATTGTAACTGTCAGTAAAACAATAGATAATAAAGTATCAACAGTTTTCTTAATAATAATACTCACTTAAAATCAAAAAAACTATGGCAAAAGCAAAAGTAATTGTCGATTTTTCAGCCAATCGCTATTCAGATCTGGAATTGAAAAACACAGCAGAAACTATCGGAGAAAATTTACTGCACACTCCGCAGTTTCAGGGTATGACTGAAATAGCCAACAACATCAGAATTCAGGCAACTGATTTCGGAACGTGGTTAATACAGATGCGCGATGGCAACAAACAGGTTACGCTCTCCAAAAATAAGTCGAGAGTAACCTTAGAAGAATTATTGGGCACGGCAGCCGTCAAAGTGCAGGATATCAGTAATGGCGACGAGAAACTGATACTCGATGCAGGCTTTGAGGTGAAACGTAAACCCGCTCCGGTGGGCTTGCTGGAGCGTCCGAAAAACGTAACAGCCAATGCAGGACCACGACGTGGTAGTTTGGAAATCAGTTGGGATGTAGTACCGAACGCATACCTCTACGAAGTGCAATACACCGAATCGCCCGTAACGCCCGACAGCAAATGGGTACACACGTCGAACACCAAACGCAAAATTGTGATAGACGGACTTATCCGTGGCAAGGCTTATGTTATACGGGTGGCCGCTGCCGGTTCAGACCCCGGGCGTGTGTGGAGTGACGAGATTATCAGTTATGTAATGTAACCCTCTCTCCTACTCCTTTTTACTCCCGAAATCCCGACCACCGTGTCGGGGTTTTTAGTTTAATTTCAGTTTTTGTTTAGTTTGTTTATAAGTTTTTGTCTAAATTCTTGGTGATGTTAAATACGTTTTGTATTTTTGACGCAGAAAAATAGATAAATATAAAAAATCTGAATAAAGTTTTGTTATTAAAATGCCTATTTACGATAAAACTATGAAAAATGAATTGGAAAGTTTTTAATCTAAAATACGATAACCGTGAACAATGGGCATTTGAACAAATGTCATATTTACTTTTTTGCGCAGAGTTTGAGAATAGAATTGGCTTATTTCGCTACAAAAACCAAACAGGAATTGAAACAGAACCTATAGAAAAAGATGGCATTTACTCTGGTTTTCAAGCAAAATACTATACGACTTTAATATCTCAAAATAAAGACGATATAATTGATTCTATCCAAAAAGCGAAAACAAAGAACAATCAACTAAATGTAGTTTATCTCTATCTCAACCAAGAGTTATCTGAAAGCAGTAAAACAGATAAAAAGAAACCTGACTATCAATTAGACATAGAAAAAGTTGCTAAGAAAATTAATGTTACTATAGAATGGAGAGTTCCAAGTCATTTTGAAATACAATTAGCATTACCAGAAAACAAATATATTGATGATATCTTTTTCAAACTTGACCCTAATGGTGGTGATTTAATTGATGAAGTCAATAAACATAGCGACAATATACTTCGGACAATACAAACAGAAATCATCTTCAATGACAAGCAAATAAAAATTGACCGAAGCAAAATTATTGAACAAATTGCACAATTTTTAGATAAAACCCAAAATATAATAATTTCAGGTGAAGGTGGTTGTGGTAAAACAGCTATTTTCAAAGAATTTTATAATCAAGGTTTTCAAAAAACTCCAATATGTATATATAAGGCAACAGAATTAAATGTAAATCATATCAATGATTTATTTCGACTTGACCATAACTTTTCTTTCAGTCAGTTTCTTGAAACATATCAATTAGAACCCCAAAAAATTTTTGTTATTGACTCTGCCGAGAAGTTAGCAGAAATTACAAATAACGATATTCTAAAAAATCTAATACAGACATTAAAAGATAATGGATGGATTCTTATTTTCACTACTCGTTATTCCTATCTGAATGATTTGTCTTTTCATATTAAAGAGAATTATCAACTGCCTTGCGAGGTTATTGACATTCCCATAATTTCGGATGATGAACTAAAGAATCTATCGGAAAAACATAATTTTACTTTACCGGATAATCTAAAATTTTCAGAACGCCTTAGAAATCTCTTTTATCTAAATGAATACATTCAATACTATTCAAACATTGATAAACAAGGAAATTTTAGGAGTTTTGTTGATTTACTTTGGAAAAAGCGTATACAAAACAATCTTATTCAAAAAGATAATTTGCATACTGAAAGAGAAAGATGCATTATCAATATTGCTAAAGAAAGATGCGAAACAGGTCGATTTTATATAAATGCCGAAAATTTACCACAACCTGCATTATTTCAATTAAAGCAAGATGAAATACTTGGGTTTGATGACTCTCATAGCGGATATTTCATTACCCATGATATTTATGAAGAATGGGCTTTGGATAAAATTGTTTCTCGTAATTATGCCAATTACTCAACTACAAAACATTTTTTTGATGAATTAGGCAACTCCTTGCCTATCAGAAGAGCATTTAGGTTATGGCTATCAGAACAACTATCAGATAATGTAAAAGGCATAGAGAACTTTATCCAAGAAATTTTCAAAGATGTAAGTACTTCACAATTCTGGAAAGACGAGCTACTCGTTTCTGTTTTATTGTCAGATTATTCAGAGGTATTCTTTACAAAGTTTGATACTGAAATCAAATCAAATGATTTTGCCATACTGAAAAGAGTCATTTTTCTTCTTAGAATAGCTTGCAAAGAGGAAGATACATTTTTATCAAAGCTGTTAAATGCCGATAATTTCACTTATGTTTTTACGAAGCCCAAAGGCAAGGGCTGGGATTCAACAATAAAGCATATTTATAAGAACAGAGAAAACCTATTACCACTTTTGGATATTATTACTCCACTTTTAGAAGATTGGAATAATAATACAAAGAGAGGTAATACAACTCGTTTGTCGACACTATCTGCTTTATATTTCTATGAAAATTTCGAGAAATCTGATTCTTATTATGGAGGAAAAAAGAAACAACTTATTCCAATTATTCTTGAGGGTGCACTAGAAATAAAAGAAGAACTTAAGACTATTTTAGAGTTAGTTCTCCAAAATAAATGGAAATATCATTCAAACTCTCATTATGACTTATGTCATACAATTTTGACTTCAAACAATGTAATTGCAGTTATTTATGCTCTGCCAGATAAAATATTGGGATTAGCTGATTTGTTTTGGACTGATAAAGATGATAATAAATCACCATTTAGTCATTCAGGTATGGGGGTTGAAAAGTATTATTCAATAAATGAGAATTGTCACTTTGATTACTTTCCTGCCAGTGCTTTACAAACACCTATTTATTGGTTGTTAGAATCTTCTACTATAAAGACAATAAATTTCATATTAAGCTTTACCAATGAAGCAATTGAACATTATGCCAAGTCAGATGTAAAAGATACCGTAACTCTTGTTGATGTAATAATAGATGAAAATAATACGATAAAACAATACATAAATCAGACGATATGGGGCATGTATAGAGGAAGTGGGGGTATCACAAAGCCTCATGTTTTAGAATCTATTCATATGGCATTAGAAAAGTTTCTCTTGAGATTGTCAAAAGAAGGCAAAATCGATGTTGTTGAATCTTACCTCTTGCATTTAATTCAAAATTCAAAATCTGCTTCTATTACAGCAATTGTTACAAGTGTTGTTATAGCTTATCCCGAGAAATTTTTCAATATTGCTTTAATTCTTTTTAGGACAATAGAATTTTTTCATATCGATGGTGTCCGTCAACAATATGAAAGTGATGCCAGATCTTTATATTCTATGGGGTATGGTGTGAATAAAAGTAAGAAAATTTACGAAGATGAACGACTTAATACTTGTAAGGACAAACACAGAGAGTCACATTTAGAATCTTTATTCTTTAATTTCCAATTTATGGGAGTTGCAGGTTTTACAAAGGAGCAAAATACTGAATTTATAAAAAAACTACATGCTATAATTGACCAACACAAAAAATATATCTTAACTGTTGAATCTGAGAAAGAACGAAATTCATTAGGTATTTTGTTGGTGCGAATGGACAGAAGAAATCTAACTGGGAAAGTAACAAGCCAAGATGATAATAACTTTATCGTAGAATTTACTCCCATAAATTTCCCTGATGAACTTAAGCTACAGAGTGAACAAACGACAAAGCAAATTGAAGATACATTTAAATATTCTTCTTTAAGGTTGTGGGCTGATTTTATATCAGAAAAAAGACGTCAAAATACAAATAACAAATATGAACGATACAATAATGACCCGCTATTAGCATTAACAGAAACTAAACAATTAGTCAAGGAACTAAATAAAGGACGTAATGTATTAGGCATATCTGATTATTCGACTCCATCATTTGTTTGTTCAAAACTAATGATTGAGTATATAGAAAGTCTATCCAAAGAGGATAAAGATTATTGCAGAGAGATTATTCTTTCCTCAGTGTCGCCATTATTTGCTGATGATTACGATTATCAAATTAGTGATGGCGTCGAAGCTGCTGTTCATGCTATCCCAACTTTAATGAATGAATATCCTGATGACTTAGAAAATCTCAAAATAGTAATGATTTCTATTCTTTTCGATGAAATGCCTTTGGGTGAATACAAAAGAATTTGTGATTATGCAATTGAATCTATTCACGAATCAAAATTATGGGAGATACGACCAGAAATTAGTCAAGATATATTATTGGGATATATAAAACTAAAGCCAATCTACAATAATATTTATGATGAGAAAAGGAAAGAAAAAGGTTTTTGGGGAGCTATACCAAAAAGTATTATATTACAAGAACTTGAAACAAAAGCTACAGACTTTTCGTTCACAAACATTTTATTTGATATTCAAGATATAGATTCATTTAATATTCACGATTTAGGAATAATATATCAATTGATTCCTTCAACAACAAAAGATGAGATCCATTTGAATATTATTACACGAACTCTACCAAAGATATTGCCCCAATTATTGACTGATAGGCATAGTAATAAAAGCGAGTTTGATTCTAGTATATATAAAATTAGATTGACTATCTTTAAACAATATGCTTACTTCTTGTTAGAAAGAGAAATTCATGAAATAGATATTTTCTTGCAGCCCTTAATCGATAATTTCATAGCAACTGATGAAATGAATTCACTAATTGATGAAATAATTAGTGCTGAAGATTATGTTAATAAATATGAGCAATTTTGGTACATATGGAATAGACTATATCCTAAATTCATTGAAGTATGCGTTAATTCACAAAACTATCATTTATCAGGCGTTATAAAGAGTTATTCATTAGCATGGCAATGGTGGAGAGAAGGCGTTGTAGAATGGCAAAGTTTAAAAGACGTAAATTTAGTATTATATGCAAATTTAGCAAAGGATTTAGGTCATAATCCTGCTGTTCTCTACTCTATTGCTAAAGTACTAAATTCGATTGGAAGTAAATTCACAAAAGAAAGTATCGAATGGATTTATACAATTATCTCAACAAATAATTCATTAGAAATGGGTGATTTAGAATCCAATACCTTATATTATTTGGAAAAAACCATGAGAAAGTTCATATTTATGAATAAGGAACAAATTAAAAAAGAAATTAGATTGAAAAATAAAGTTATTACAATACTTGATTTTATGATTGAACGAGGTTCTATACAGGGGTATTTATTAAGAGAAAGTATACTTTAACCCTCGTTGAGCGTAGCTTAGTGCTAGATGTTGAGCGAAGTGTCCACACTTCGTTCGAGCTAAAAGGAAGTCTCCAGACTTCCACATTGAAAAGTAAGAGAATTGGATTTACAAGGCAGAGTCTTGTTTTAAATATGCGGAAGTTGTCTGAACCTGGATTCAGCTGATTAATCAGATAAAAAAGAACGCTCTGAAATCTGATTAATCAATTAATCTGATATAATCGTGGTTCAGACAGTGACAGTGAACGTTTCCATAAACCGCTAAATGATGATAGACCCTCGTTAGCAGTAATTATAAAAAATGAAAAAAACAATGCGATTCTACGCGACAATACTAATTTTCTTATTGACACATTTGACTATTATTGCTCAGTGTATTGACAAAGAGAAAATAACTTATGGTGGTGACTATGGTTTTGTTGACTATATTCATCGTTGTCCTACTTATAATTTCGCTTATGGTGGTGACACTTTAAGAAACTGGAATATGTTTGGCGACCCTATTGATATTATTCAAGCACCAAAAAACTTAATGGACTTAAAAAAGAAGGTTGAAATGCAAATTAAAAAGTATGCAGGCACAAAGTTCTTTTCAAAAGTCAAGTTTAAATCTGTAGATGTTGTTTATGCGGACAAATTGAAAAGCTTTAAAGCTCATGGACAACTAGGTGTAACTTTAAAGTTCTGTAAAGCTAAGTATTTTTTCTATTACGAATTTAAGCCAGACACAATAGCGACTTATCATATTGGTATTGCCTTGGACAACAGCGGAAAGATTATAAGCAAATTTCATTTTCCATCAAAAGAAAATTACCAACCAATTGACACTTCTTTCACATATTGTAGATTGATAGAGATAGCAAGAAAATCTCAACATGACATTGACCCAATTGCCGAGATTAAATTTGAATATAATGAAAAGGAAAAGAAGTTTTATTGGTTGATTTCGCAAGACATATTGAATAAGAAGGAAGGTCTAAACTACATGAATGAAGTAATAATTGATGCAGCAGATTTGACAAAGACAGTTAACACGACTGGTAGAGCGAGTATAAGATATTGACTAAATAACTACTGCTAACACACGCCTCGGTCGTTAAGCGTAGCTTAGCACAAGATGTTGAGCGAAGTGTCCACACTTCGTTCAAGCTAAAAGGAAGTCTCCAGACTTCCACATTTAAAAGTAACAGAATTAGATTTACAAGGCTGAGCCTTGTTTTAAATATGCGGAGTATGGAGAGTATGCAGAGTATGCAGAACGGGGGAACCGGTTATTCGCATACACTGATGTTAGGCATTATTTAAAATAAACCACAAAAAAATAGAGAATATGGAAACCATTAAAGAAATTATCAAAGAAATCTTCCATAACACTTCACTTTGGGAAGTAATGGCATTTATGATTGTAATCTATTTAATGTTTAAACCAAGCTTACTAAAAAGAATATCTAGACTTAAAATTGGAGACCTTGAACTTGAGCTGGAATCGATAAAAAAAGAAGTTAAGGAAGGAAAAGAAAAAATTACAGAATTAGAATCAGAGTTAGAACATGACAGACGATTTTTAGAAAACATCATGGATGGTTTTGATCCTTCGGCTCCTGTTTCTGAATTAGCATCTGTTAGGCAGAGAATAAAATCTCAAGCAAACAATTTAAGTGATACTGAAAGTTTAAAGAACTATCTGAAAATTGATGCTTCCCCAAGTGAAATGTATGTTGCTGCTGTCAGCATAAGAGAAAAAAAGCCTGTTGCATTGCTCCCTGATATAATTTCACTTTTAGAGAAAATAGCTAATGATAAGAAGCTTGGAGGATTTAGATTAAATACCGTTTGGACTTTGGTTAGTGGGGTTCATGGAATATTAATTGCTTCAATCAGAGATGGGATAACTCCCTCTCTAGACAAAAAGTTACTTGACAATATTGAAAATGTGTTGAAAAAACTTGAAAAACATCCGAAAGTACAAAATGACCGCCCAGATAATCCAATGAAAGGAATTCGTGGTCCCATTAAATACAGTTTAGATTGGATTGCAAAAGGAAAAGAAAAATATAAAAACAATGCCTAACATACAATATAAAACAGTTGGGGCTCAGTGGTTTACTTGGTATTTGTACCCGCCCCTGCCTGCTAGCGCGTGTTTGTGATCCTTGCTAAAAAAGAAGGAAGTAATTAAAAAGAAACTAACCCCTAAAGGGGAATAAGAGTGGTATGCGGGAGGAAAATAGATTAGAATAAATATGGATTTCAATAAGAATACAAATCCGAAGGATTTGAACGTAAATAAACAGATTTTTCACAGCGATTAAAGTAATTTAGAACCAATAGATATGAAACGACTACTACTTTTCTTTGTACTTTCTCTTTCTATACTCTCTCATGCACGGGGTTTTGTTCTAAATGGAATAAGCTACAATATAACTTCAACAACTTCGTCTCCAACAGCATCTGTAGCATCCGGAGGAACTTACACGGGTAATATAAATATACCTGCGACTGTGAGTTATCATGATAGCATTTTCGCTGTAACATCAATTTATACCAATGCTTTTAATGCTTGTAGTGAGCTAACGTCAATATCGTTACCAAATTCAGTTGCATCAATTGGTACTGGTGCATTTTATGGATGTACCAGCCTACAGAGTATTAATTTGGATAATTCGAATGCCTATTTTATGTTTACAAATGGGATACTGTACAATAAAAATCAGACTCAGATAATTTGTTGTTTGACAAACAAAATAGGGAAAATTGATATTCCTCAAACAGTAACATCTATAGGAATCGGAGCTTTTTATGGTTGTGCCGGAATAACGGCAGTATCAATTCCCAATTCTGTAAATTCAATTAATTCACAGGCTTTTTATAATTGTACAGGCTTAACTTCAGCAATAATTGGAGACTCTACAAATACGGGCACCAAACCTGCAGTTATTATTCAAACAAATGCATTTTCAGGATGCTCCGGCTTAAGCACTTTGAGTTTAAATGTTCCGATTGCTTCGTATTATCTTCCTTTCATTAGCCTGAATTCATTGAAAACACTGTCAATTGGTAATTCTGTGACCACGATTGACTATACAACTTTCGCCAATTTGACAAGCTTGTCGAAAGTGGTTTTAGGCAGGCCCGAACTTAGTCCGGTAAGTATATCAGTTGCAGTAGGAGCATTTAGAAGTAGTACTCAACTCGATTCGCTTATCATAAACTGCAATTTGCAAGTTACGAATTATACGACCGGGAGTGTTTCTCCATTTTCAACTATTTCAGGTCTGAGAATAAGAGCTGATATAAGCTCTATAGGAAACTATGCATTTATTGGATGCACAAGGTTAACAACCATAAATGTACCCAATGCTGTAACTTCCATTGGTAACAGTGCTTTTGCCGGATGTACCAGTGTTACAGACATTACATTGGGAAAACTTGT
>Ga0302284_1000265_pt1 | contig 25262 bp, 49 predicted proteins | sample III_Fen_E2_1_FD_198760 | JGI IMG/M metagenome (GOLD analysis project Ga0302284, IMG submission 198760) | Peat permafrost microbial communities from Stordalen Mire near Abisko, Sweden - III_Fen_E2_1 | ecosystem: Environmental > Terrestrial > Soil > Wetlands > Permafrost | place: Sweden: Abisko...
CATCACCACAGAAATGTATAAAAATATCAGCAGAAACTTCAAATAACAATTATATAGCATTAAATAATTGGATTGAATCTTCATATTATTCCTCTATTAGAAATTATAAACAAGATATAAATTATAATGGAATTTTTATTGGAGGAATATTTCCTATAGACTATACCTTTAATCAATATAAAATAAATGTAACATTTTCTGCAGATTATATAAATGGTGATTTTTCATTATTCAAATTAAAAGAATTAAGAAAAGAAAAATTAAAAAGATTAAACAAAATATGTCAGAATTCATAACAGAATCTACAGATTTTTTATTAAAATTGGGAATAGAAATAACTGATATACATTATTCTAAAATAAATGGTTATCCAATAATCAAAATTGAAAACAACAATTTTGGTTATTTTAAAAAAATTCGAAAATACTTTAAAATAGATATCTTCAGAATATTAGAAAATAATATAAGTAGTGCCCATTATAATCCAACTCCAATAACAAAAACCTTCTATAATAATGAAATTAATGATATTAATGAAATTATTATTATTCTTAATGATTTTACTGATAATGCTAAAATATTACTACAAAGAAAACAAAAATTAAAAAAACTAAATATAATATGTCAAAAATAGAAGTAAAAAACTATATATGTAAAAACAATTTTTCAGATATGTTTATCACAAATGAAATATATAAAACACATTATACCTATCATAAAAATATTATACCTTATAATATTACAGCTTTTTCTAACAATGGTAATCATAGTAATAAATTTCACACTTTTAACTATATAGATTTTTTTGAAATATTCTACAACGAAAAAGAAATTAGATTAAAAAAATTAAACAAAATATGTCAAATATAACTTAAATTTATTTATATATAGAAAATGATTAAAACTATATATTTATGAAAATAGTAGAACGACATATTATTAAAAAATCAGATAAAAGATGGAAATCATTAGATAATATTTGTTTTTTATCTAAAAATCTTTATAATTCTGCGTTATATTATATAAGAAAGCATAAAGAAGAAACTGGTAAATTTATTAGATATAATGATTTAGAAAGAGAATTTAAATTAAATGACCAACCTGATTATAGAAATTTGCCAATATCATCGTCACAACAAACTCTTATGTTAATAGATAAATCTTTAATATCATATTTCAAGTTGTTATCTAAATGGAAAAAAGATAAAAAATCATTAAACGGTTGTCCTCAATTTCCGCATTATAAAGATAAAATTACAGGTAGATTTCCTGTAATATTTACTATTAGTCAAGCTAAATTAAAAAATGAATATATACATTTTCCTAAAAAATCATTAATCGAACCTATAAAAACAAATGTAGAATCATTAAAACAAGTGCGAATTATTCCTCAATCATCTTGTTATGTAATTGAAATAGTTTATGAAAAGCAAGAAAAAGAAAAAATAATTAATGATAATTATTTATCTATAGACCTTGGTCTAAATAATTTAATGACTTGTTACGATACAAAAAATAACAAATCATTAATTATAAATGGTAAACCAGTAAAATCAATAAATCAATATTATAATAAAAAGAAAACTAAAATACAATCAAAATTAATAAAAAATCATAATAAATATAGTTCAAATAGGTTAAATAATCTAACATTAAAACGAAATAATAAAATTACAGACTATCTCCACAAAAGTTCCAGGTTTATAGTCAATTATTGCGTGAATAATCAAATATCTAATTTGGTTGTTGGATATAATAAAGAATGGAAACAAGAAATAAATATTGGTAAAAGACATAACCAAAACTTTGTAAATATACCACACGGATCATTATTAAATATGTTAGAGTATAAATGCAAGTTAGATGGTATAAATTTTATTCAGAACGAAGAAAGTTATACTAGTAAATGTTCAGCATTGGATTTGGAGTCATTAAGTAAACATGAAAATTACGTTGGTAAAAGAGTTAAAAGAGGTTTATTTGTGAGTTCAAAAGGGATAAAGATTAATGCTGATTTGAATGGAGCTTTAAATATATTAAGGAAAGTAGCACCAGATAAGGGAAAAGAAATTATCCAAACTAAAAGGTGTAGAGGTCAAGCGATTTGGCCATCAAAGATTAATCTTTGACAAAAATAAATTTTATATCGTGTCAAAAATATTCATAATAAGTAACACAAATTTCAACCTATCAAAAAACCTTTCTTCTAGAGAATGGTTAAAAAATATGGACTACTATTTCTACAATGAATTCATGCCTTATTTGACTAATAATGCTGAGCCCAATGATATATTAATTCATTTAGGTAATCTACTATGCAAAACAAAAACAATTGATTTAACAGTCTTAAAATTCATTCAAGACATATTCGAAAAAATATCAAAAATACTTCCAGTATATATTATAGAAGGAGAAAATGATACACTATCATTAAATATTCTTAAAAATATAAGCAATATTGAAATTATTAAAGAGCCTAAAAAAATAGAAATACTTTTAACTGAAAGTTTTGTTGCACTTCCAAGAAATACACAAATAGAGGATCTTGATAAATTTGATTCTAATTATTGTTTTTTTAATTTTGATTATATGAATACACCGAAAAGAGACATTATTGTAAATAAACTTAAATCATATAAAAAATGTTATAATGGATTTTATGAAAAAAATAGTGTAACTGCAAATATAAAAAATTTAGCGTCACCATATAATATTGATAGTGATAGTAAAAAAGGATTTATTGTGTTAGATGTTTATGCTGATAAAGATAAATTTATTCAAAATAAATTAAGTCCAAATTTCAAAAAAATAAATATAGAAATAGAATCTGATCTAAACATTCCAACTGAAACATTTATCAACAATTATGTCAGTTTAAATATAAATAAGCAATTATTAATTGATAATAAATTGAAAATAGAAATGTTAATATCTGAGCATGATATTGTTAATGTGAACTATATTGATAATGAAATTTTGAAAGATAAAGAAGATATTTTAGAATTAAATGAATCTTCATTATCATTAAATGAAATGGTAATTGATTATATAAATCAATCACCATCTGAAAATAAGACAAGAATTTTACAAGAATTTAAAAATATTGTGGAACTTAATAAGAAATAATCACAAATTAGGTTTCCTTATCATATAATTATCATACATATTCACAAAGCCATATTTAGAATATAATTTATGAAGTAGATTATTATTCATTTTAGGTCCTTTAGAAGCATGCATAAAAGCAATAGTTCTACAAGAACTTGGAATAAATTCTTGTAAAGAAGACGTATTACAAGATAGTTGTGAATCAACTAATAGCTCAATAGTAGTGTTAGTAGCATCAGCACTTTTACATAAAAATTTAAGGGCAGTTGAACAATTACCAAGTCTTCTATGTTCAGATATAGTTGTTATTAAATCTAAAACAAAAACCTCAGAAGTAATATGAAAAACAATATAACAATCATTCAAAAGAAGAACACCAGGACATATTAATATAGAGCCAAGCATAAGCATATAATTTATCATAGATTCCTCATTGTGTGAGCTTTCATTAAATTTACAAAAATCATTAATTTTCATTTCAGAATTATATATAATTTTTTACAATTTATTTTATTCTACCTTATATTTACATTCTTCAATTTTCATATGATATTTACCTTCAATTCTTATTTCTGGTTTAAAATGTTCCAATTTAATATGAATATCCTTTATAATATCAGAAAAATATTCAACACCATTTATAAGTACTATACTTGATTTAGGAAAATTAATACTAAGAGACGATAACCAATCTGACGCTGGTAATGGTTTTGGTTTTAAAATATAATATTTATTTCCTATAATATATTTTTTCATTTCTAGTATTTCAATTGGATAAAAATATTCTAATATTTCATTCCTACTCTTTGTATTTTTTGATAAAATATTTTTTTTGAAAATATCATAATCTTTATTAGTTATTTTTTTACCATTAAAAAATGAATCATCACCATAAAATTCGAATAACACATTTTCATAAGTACAATTTTTCTTAAATGTACTACCATGAAAATATCCAGAAAATAAACAAAATTTAAAAGAACAATTATCAAAAGTTGTCCATCTAATATGATCAGTCAATATACAATTTTCAAAACTACATTTTCTAAATTTAGCATTATCCATTGGAACAGCACCAGCAAAATTCACATCTTTAAAAGTACAATCAACAAAAGTTATTTTATTCAAATGAACCCATTTATCAATAATATCATATCGTGTACCCTTATAATTGATAAATTTCCAATTTTTTATAGTTACCTCTCCAGACCCATCATATGACCAACCAATTAAATCAATTTGATCCTCATTACGATCAATAAAATCTTCCATTATCGGATTATTTGTGCGAAATCTTTTTTCCATGTTTTATATTTTTAACAAAGATAATTAATTTTTCTGAAAAAACACAACAAATCTGTCAATAAAGATGATTTATTGACAGATTTGTTGTGTTTAAAATTCTGGTTCTTGATGAAATGGTCGTAATTGACTCACTTTACTTTTCTTTTTTATCTTCAGTTCTTCTGGTAAAAATTCACCAAATTCTCTAATCATATTAATTTTAGCCATAATATGATGCTTAATATTTACATCAAAATTTTTAGCAAGTATATTCCAAGCAGAACCTTTAGACATACCTTTATTAACATTACTCACTTTTGTCCAATCCTTTATGCCAATTTTTGCAACATTAAACATTTCGTCTAATTGCTCATTTGTTACAATTTCAGCAATTTTTTTAGCATCAATTCTATTCATTATTTTATATTATTTTAATTATGTGGTAAATTTAATTATGTGGTAAAGAATTCATATATGTAAGATATGAAAATAAACTCATATTTAATTCATACTGTTTATATTTATCAGCAATAAAATTATCTTTAATTAGAATTGATAATACTGAGCATTTTTCATATTCTTCTAAATTTTGAAAATATTTTAGCATCCATTTTAATTCTAGTCTTTTCCATATACCATCTGAATCTAAACAAAATTTACATATTTCAATATTATTTGTCTCTATTATCAATTTATAACAATCTTCAAATGATTGATAACTTTCAGCAATTTCTTTATATTGATTCATTACATCCTTTTTATTCATTTTTTTATCGGTCATTATTTTATATTATTTTTATATCTTTCTTCAATAAAAGAATAATCAACTACTCGTTGCTCAATATCAGAAAAAGAATTAATTTGAGTTGTCATCATAGGATTTGTCATAAGGCAAATGCCTTTTGTCTGAATATTTTTAGCTAGATAAACATCAAGTATATCATCAAAATTTTTTATAATTTTAATTCCATCATATTTATTTATAAAAGAGTCGTAGACAAGATTACTATATGCCATTGAATGAACCGCAAAAGCATTTTTTAATAAAATTAGATTTGGTTTAAATTTAATTAATTTTTCATGTGTATTTGCACCTAAATAAAATAAATGCCACTTTATTCCTTGTGCTTGGTTAATAGAAGTTTGTAATACTTTTTGAGGATTATCAACAATAAATTCAAAATCATCTTCAAAAACTAAAACATTTTTTAATTTTTTTTCCTTTGCGATTTTTACAATAGCAAGATTAGATTTTATTACACCAACTCTACCATCATCTTCTTTTATAGCTGAAAATCTCTGAACTCTATCTAAAATATCAGCCTTTTTGAACTCCTCCTGTGCATGATTCCATCTATCAATTCTTGTGTCTAAATTGATACAATATATCTCATCAAAATAATCAAACGGATTGCTCATATTAAATGTTTATTTTTTATATCAAATAATTTTTTGATAGTTTAAATTAATATATAAGTAATGAAACATATCAAATTATTTGAAAAATATATTACTGAAGTTCCTAAAATTATAAATGATGGTATAATTAATTTTGCAAAAATTTATAATAAAGAAAAAGGTTATTCAAATAAATCTATATTTTATAATAATAATATAGGACCAGGTAAATATGTTTCTATTGCAGAAAATCCTGTTGATAACTTCGGCTATATTATTGTTGGTGACTTACAATTAGAAAAATTTATAAGAAACGCTAAAGATGATGGACTGTGTGATACATTATACATGAGATCATTAACTAATAAAGTTAATAAAAAATATGGTAGTAGTAACGTTATTAATGTTGCTATTGATGGTAATCCAAAATTAGATATAACAAAAAATACAAATACAATTTGGGATAAAATGTTTAATCCAATTGACGATAAACAAATTGTAAGAATGATGGATAAAGAAACAATTATTGAAGAAAACACTTTAATTGTTAATAAAAAAGGAGAAATTAAAACAAGTGCAAAAGGTGACAGTTGAATAATACGGTACAAAGAAAGTGATGATTATATATTTACTCAATTTCATTCTGGTTGGAATGTAATAATGAAAGAAGATGATTTTATTAGTAAATTTATGAAAGATTCAGAATTTCTACTATCTGTACATAAATATAATATTTAATATATAAGTAATGAAACATATCAAATTATTTGAAGCATACGATCAAGAAAAGTGGCGCGATGCTTATAAAGAAGGTGATTATATATTATTTAAAAATTCAAGATTAGATATGTATAAATTTAATAATAGATTATACATATTTAAATATGCTAAAATTATTGATATAAATAGTGAAGATCATATTGGACGTGAATGTACATTTGAAATTATTGTACATAATCCTTTAGAAGATGATAAAGATGCAAAATTTTTTATTTTAGGCACAAGAGACAAATTTGATTCAATTGAAAGAAAATTAACACCAAAAGAAATTGAAGAATTTGAATTAAAAAAGAATAAAATTAAATATAACTTATGAAACATGAAACTTTAAAAAAAAATTATCAAAAAAATATAATTTATGAAATATTTAAAAAAATTTGAATCAGAAAATATAATGGAAAAAGAACAATGTTTTGTTTTTCTTCAAGGAAATGATGCTAATATGGAGCATTACTATGATTTAGTTCGTGAAAGTAAAAATGATAATTTAATACTTTATCCTGAAAGAGCAATGACATTTGCTGATACTGTTGATTATAGACATTATGTTAAATCAGTAGTTACTGAAAATCCGTTTATAATATCTTGCTATCCAAGAGAGAATGTATGGGTATTACAAGATGATGAATGGGTTAATCCAGAGATACAAACATATGGAGCCAGTGTGAATATAATAACATCGTCAATTTTACAATATCATAATACAATACCAACTTCTGTCTTAGGTGGTGTCAAATTTAAAGATAGAGTTAAAAAATTAAAAAATTATAATCGGGATTAATGAAATACTTGAAAAAATACGAAAGTTCAGAAAAAGATACACCAAAATTCAAAGAAGGTGATGATGTTATTTGTATAGATAATGAAGACTCATGCTTAACTAAAGATATGAGATACTTAGTGAAAAAAATATTCAAAAATAAAAATGGTTATTATGTTTGCAAAGTAAATAGTAAATTAGGAAAAATTGGAGAAACTTTTGGAACATTTTCTTGTGATAGATTTATATCAGAAATTAGAAACAATATTCAAAAATATAATTTATGAAACAGACCTAAATAAATATAATTTATGAAACATTTAAAACTTTATACACAATACATTAAAGAATCTATCAAATTTGAAAATACTAAAAATTTTCAAATTGGAGATATAGTTATATGTATTGATAATTCTTCAACAATATCCGATTATAATTATAGTAAATATTTAAAAATGAATAATATTTATCAAATAGAAAATATAAAAAAATTTGATGATTGTGAACCAATTGAGCAATTAAAATTAGTTAATGTTAGACGATATTGGGAACCAAATAGATTTAGATTAGCAGCACCGGAAGAAATCATAACAAAAAAATACAATTTATGATAAAAAAATATTTAGAATATATTAAAGAGTCTATCACAACAGACGTCGATGGACTATTAGATAGTATCAATGATAAAAAAGGTGACTTTTTTATAATTCATCTATCTAATAGTGATTACTTAAATAAAACTATTGAGTATCTATATGATGATGCTAATTTTAATAAACAATTATTTAAAGACCATTTAAAAAAAGGCGAAATGGAATCTACAACTGACATTGAAAATTTTTTGAAAAAAGATATAGATATGAAATTTTTCTTTCTTTATAGTAGGAATGAATCAATATTAGATAATCCTGATTTTTTAATTTTGCAATATTATAAAGATGATAAATGGTCTCCTATTGAAATTTATACAATTAAAGGTAAAGTTGAAGATTTTTACAAAAAATTAACCGCAAAAACAATTGAATTAACTGATAATAATATCACTTATGTATATGAAACATCAAATTCTGGAAATAATTGGTTATTAAAAGATAAAGATAAAAAGACTGATAAATTTAAAGAAAATTTAAATACCGATAGTATCAAAGATATTATACGATCTGGTGCTAAATTAAAAATAATTGAATAATGAAAACATTTGAAAAATTTATTGAAAAAGAAAAAATATTAATTAATAAAAGATATATTTTATGGTTTGATAATTCCGATGAATACAAAGATTTTAACACATATGAAATATTAGAAATGACAGAAATAACATATGAACCAGATATAAGATATTGGTCTGAAACAATTTATAAATATAATTCTGAAACAAATACACTCGAAGATTATTATGCAAATGGTGAAAATTTTTTTACAAATATGAACATGAATTCGGTTTTATATCAATCAAATAATCTTGAAGAATTAAAAAACGAATTAATATCATCAAATAAATATAATTTATGATTAAAACATTTGAAAAATTTAATAAAACATCACATGAGTATTCACGCTATAATATTAAACATGCTGAATCACATTATGATGGCACACCAATAAAACATGATAATTCAAAATATGAAGATAATTTTTATTATATTATAGAGGAATACAAATTTACAATATGTGATTTAAAATATTGTGCAAAAAGTGAAAGAACATTTGATATTAAATTTTTTGATTTTGCTAAAAATAAAGAATTGTTAAATATACTTAATATTGATCATTACTATAATATTGAACAATTTATTAGTCATTTTTTAAGAGTTTTGGATAAGGATAAACAAACAGAAAAACTTTTAAAAAATCCAACACTTAGGATATTAGTTCAAGATGGCAATCTATTTCTTGATGTTTTAGAAATATTTAATCCAGATGATATAAGAGTTGTAGCAAGAAAATATAATTTATAAAAATTGAATAAAAATATTAATATATATAATAATAAAAAATAATTTTAAAACAATATGAAACACTTAAAAAAGTTTGAACAGCATAATAATGACACAGTTAATGAGTGGTTTGGTCAAGAAGATAATTCAAAAGCAAAAGAAGAAATTTTGATACAAATTAATCAAAAACTTGAAAAAGCTAAACAAAATATAGACGCATTTGTAAAATTTGATGAAGATACATTACGTCAACAACTTCTAGATCAAGCAAAAAATGATAATTTTAAAGGTAAAGTTGTAATCAAACGTGAGCCTACAGGAAATCAAAAATATCATATTGTATATTGGAATTATAACAAACAATACAACTATCGCACCTTATAAAAAAATATTTAAAGTTTAATAAAAATCACAGGGTTCTGTGATTTTTATTTTTTAAATTTTTTATATTTACAACTGCGCCATATTCAATAAACAAATCAAAAAATTTTTCATAATCTTCGCCCCAATATATCATACTACATGACATTGGTGCGCCTTTACTTGAATCTAAGCCATTTTCAAGAAATTTCAATCTAGTATCATATAAAAAACAAATAGCAGTCGCTTTACCAAAAACATAATTTTTCCAATGACTAGTGTTTGTTGCAACAGGAACAAGTGCTAATATTTCTGAATTATATTTTTCATTTACAATAGAACATTTAGCAAGCCAATTTTTTATTGTTGTTTTCCTTTCTTTATCAGAGCCATAAGGTGGATTAACATAAATAGTTGGATAATTCCAATTTTCTTCTAATCCATCATTTTCAGGTAATCTAAACTCTTTTTCAGCATTCACAATTGAGTATTCATTTGAACAAGGATCTAATGTAATAGAACCGTTAAAAAATATTTTTACAACATTCACATATTTTTGTGGTGTACACCAACTTTGACTTTTAGAATTTACCATTCTTCCTGCACTCATAATAAATTATCTATTTTAATTTTTTTATATATAGAAAAAAATAAAGATCCTTAAAATGATTATCTATAAAAAAATATATGAGTATTTAGAAAATAAGGAAAAAGCACAATATCATAAATTGATTGATTATACAAAAATATCAGACAATTTAAGTAATGATAAAATTAAAGAATTGTGTAAAGAAGCAGAAGAAAATGGATTTTATTCTATTTGTATTCTACCAGAATTTGTTGCAACAGCCAACTCTTTTCTAAAAAATGAAATTAAAATATCAGCATTAATTGGATTTCCAAAAGGAGATAGTAGTATAAAAGAAAAAATTGATGATATTGATAATGCAATTGTTAATGGTGCATCTGAAATTGATGTGGTTATTAATTATAAGCTAATTAAACATGAAGAAGAACATGAAAAACTATCAGAAGAAATAGCAAAATTATCAGAATATTGTCATAGAGAAGGTGTTACAATTAAAGTAATTATTGAAATTGGCGCATTAAATTATCAAGAAATTGAATCTATTTGTAATATGTGTATTGATACTAGTGTAGATTATATTATGACATCTACCGGAAAATTACCAAAAGATGATTCATTTCAGACCAAATTAGATAAAGTTAAATTTATGAGAAAAATATTACCAGATGAAATGAAAATAAAATTTTCTGGCGGTGTTCGAGATCCAAATCAAATAAAAGAATTATTACCATTTGTTGATCGTGTGGGTACTTCAGTTATAATTTAATGATTTCAAACTCATCATAATTTTTTTCAATTATAAATATAAAATTATAACCTTGTTCAATACAAGATTTTCGTTTTGCTAAATTTTTTTCTAAAAATATGTTATATGTATAATCAGACTTTATTTCAATTATTAAATTTTTTTCTTTATAATAAAAATCTGGAAAATATTTTCTATTTTTACCATCATAAAAATATTCAATAGATTTATAATTTGTTATATCTAAATTTTCATATTTTATTAAAAAATCCAATTCATATGTTCCTTGATATTTTAATTTATTAAAATTTTTCTTATGATAAGAATTTTTTAATGTTTTTTCAAAAATTTTATCATTTTGCATAGGATTTTTAAATCCATATCTTTCCAAATTTGTTTTTTGTTTTTATCCTTATTTCTTTATTTTGTTGAGTATATTCAACACCATATCTTTCTAAATTTGTTTGTTTAACTTTATCTTTAATTTTTTCTAATTCTTGAGGATGTTCAACACCATATCTATTTAAATTTGTTTCTTTAATTTTTTCTTTAACTTCATCAGATTGAAATGTATATACTGCTCTATATTTTTTCAAATTTGTCTCCTCTGTTCTATGCCTTATTTCCTTGTTTTGTTGAGGACTTTCAAATCCATACTTTTTCAAATTAGTTTTTTTAATTTTATCTTTTATTTTTTCATTTTGAAAAACATTATCAACACCATATTTTTCTAAAAATGTTTTTTTAACTTTATAAGATGCACATTTTTGACAGCAATAATAATTATGACTTTTCAAAGATTTAGTATAATTTGTCTTCTTTAATTCTATTTCTTCACCACAAACATCACATTTGGCGTGTATGATAGTATTACTAGTTTTAGTTAAATGTGTAGATAATACAGAAATATTTACTCCAAATACAGCATCATAACCTAATTCTTTAAAATAATTTATATTTCTATATCCAATTTCAATTACAATATATTCTTCAATTATCATAATATTATATCATCTGTATTTTTTCCGATACTTTTAAAATAATTTAAAAGTATCCATTCTATCAATTTTGATTTGTTTTTAGCATCTCCGTTTAGTAATTCCAATATTTTTGGATTTATTGTAAATGTTGTTCCAATTTTTTTCATAATCTCTTTTTATTGTATATATAAATATTTTAAAGTCAAAAACACTATTTTTACAATTATTTTACATTATTTTTCAATTATTTTTCAATAAATATCAAATAAACAAAAAAATAAAATTTATATATAACTTAATAAAAAACAATCATGGTACAAAGATTAAATAATGAGGACAAAAGAAAAAATTTACCAGTGTCTTTAAACAAAAAAATATATGATTTATTAGAAGAAGTGACAATAGAAAAAGATATTAATAAATCTAAACTTGTGGAAAAATTAATAAGGGATTACCTAAAAGAAGAAAAAGGCATAGACACTAGTAAAATCATATAATTTTTTTATTAAAAAAACAATAAATATGAAAATTAAAAAATTTAACGAAAAGGAAGATAATGAGCATATAAAAAATCTTATAAAAGGACTTAAAAAAGATGAAGATAAAACTAATTCAGATAATAAAATAATAAGTAATTTTGATAAATTTGAAGAAGTAAAAGAAAAACTCATTTCAAAAATAAACTCAGAAAGAATAATTGGAAATACACTTTCAGATTTAGGTAATTTTATAGGTCAAACTATATACGAATTTATAGATGAAGATAATACATCATTCTCTAGTGATGATTTTATAGGCGGGTTTGAGCATGGTATAGATTCTATGAAAGAACCATCAAAATCAAAATGGCATAATTTTGAATAATTTTTTTATTTAAAAACATATTATTAACTTTAAAAAAAATACAGCAAATGAAAATTAAAAAAATAAGCGAGAACTTTGAAATTTCTATAGAAGATGGATTTTCATTTTTATACACCGGAGAATATGGTAAATTGAACGTAAGTATAAAAGAAAAAGAAAGAATCATTAAATTTCTTGAATCATTAAATTTAACAGAGTATCAGAAATCAACTTTAAGTGATATTATACAAAGTTATGGCTATGAAAGATATAATGATGGATACTCTGCCGGAATTGAATCGACTCAAGCACCTTATTAATTTATGAAAACAAACTTTGAATCATATATATCAAATGATAATCTAGCACCAGATTATATCATAGATTCTTTTTTTAATAGAATTAAAAAATTATTAATAACTTATAAAAAAGATGAAAATATCATAAAGAAAGAATTAAAAAGATTAGAAATAGTAAATGGTAAAATACCGACTAAAATTAAAAATTTATTAAATGATAACTAATTACAACAAATATCTAATGAAAGAAAATTTATCAAATTTTGATCTAACAAAATTGGTCACTATTACAGCCATTAATAAAGATGAAAATGGTAATTGGCTTTATGTTACAAGTGATAATAAAACACTTTTTTTACCTAAAGAACAAGCAGGTAGAATAACACTAATAGATGACAAATTTGCAAATTTTGTAAATTCTGGGCATCCAATCACAAAATATTTTGAATTAGATAATGGTGATAAAATAATCTATGCAGCCAACTTTGCATGTGATGCAATTCCATTTAGAGAAGGTCATGTATATCTAATTGAAAGAGTTGATGGTAGAGGTTGGGCTATACCTGGTGGATTTATAGATGCTGGTGAAACACCAGAACATGCAGCCAAACGTGAATTACAAGAAGAAACGTTAGCAAAATTAGATGATATTAAAAGAATAGAACCACTTGGTGTTTTCAAAACTAATGATCCAAGAGAAATAGAATTCTATTCTTATCCATTTGTATTCCATATGAATAATTCAGCTGAACTAAAATTTGCTGATGATGCTAAAAATGGAAAATGGGTTTTATTAAGTAGAGCAATTAAAATGAATTTAGCTTTCACACATCATAATGAATTTCTTAAAAAGATTTATTATTAAAGATTAAATTTATCTATATTCTTTTTAATTTTTTGATAATTCTTAATTTCTGGTGTTACAGTTTCCAAATAATTATACAATTTAATTATTAACATTGTGCCATCAATTAATGGATCAAAAATTTTATTATAATCAGACGCTTTAACTTTAATTTGCCTAGTTTTTTTATCAAAATAAATATATGAATATTCTCTATTTTTATATATTAAAGGAGGATCTATTTTCACCTCAGTCTTTTTTGTGTAATCAAAATAATCTCTTATTAATTTAGAATATTTAACAAGATTATCAAATCTTTCTTCATATTGCTTTAAATATTTCATAATTAAAGATTAAATTTATCTACATTTATATATAATTCATAATCTTCAATATTTAATTTTGAAATTAATAAATCTATATCTTCTATTTTTACACTATTAAACCCGCCTGGAGAAATAAGACCTCTTAAAAATTTATAAAATAAATCATATTTTTTAAGACTATCATCAGATACAAACATATTCCAATCTACTTGAATATTAACAGAATAATTATTACGATTAACCATACTTTCAGCTAAAGCTAATTCACATTTAAAAATATATTCTTGTTTGAAATTATTTTGGTAAAAAGCAATACGACAACAAGAGTGTTGAAGATTAGTCCAATTATAAGTAGTCTTAGAATCAATAAAAATCCTTATAAAATCTAGATATTTCTGTAGATAATTTTTTTATTTTCTCAAAAGAGTACAATTTCTTAATATTTTCTAAAGGAAACTCATATTCTTCAAATGTTTTTATCATATTAATTATTTTTTTATATTGCTATTAGCATATAAAATTTTATTATCTTTAATTGTATTATTATCAGTCACATTATTATCATACAATTGCTCATTCATCAAGGTATTTGTATCATCAACATTAGAATATAAAATTTCACCTTGTAATCTATTATTAGATTTTTTATCTGAGTATAATATAGCATTATCCATTTTTCTTATAACATCTACATTTTCAAACAAAGAGTCACCATCAAGTATGTTTTTTTTATCTTTATTCACAAATAAAATATCATTAGTTAATCTATTTTTAGAATCAACATTAATAAACAATTCCTCATTTTTTAATTGATTTTTAGAATCAACATTAGCAAACAATTCCTCATTTTTTAATTGATTCTTAGAATCAACATTAGCAAACAACTCTTCATTTTTTAACTTATTCTTAGAATCAACATTAGCAAACAACTCTTCATTTTTTAACTTATTTTTAGAATCAACATTAATAAATAATTCCTCATTTTTAAGAGAATGATTCTTATCTACATTTATAAAAAGATTTTCATCTTTTAGATTGTTATTAGATTCTATATTTATATAAACATCACCACTTAATGTACGCTTAGAATCTATATTTTCATATACAGATCCACTTAATGTTCTATTAAAATCTACATTTTTATATAAATCTTCATCTTTTAATTTATTGATTGAATTAATATTATTATATAAGTTTTCATTTTTTAATTTATTATTTGAATCAATATTATTATATACAATTTCATCATTAGGTGTTTTAATCTTATCTATATTTTTATATAAAAATTCATCATTGGGTGTTTTATTTCTATCACCTTTTTCTAACGGATTATCATAATCTATAAATTTTGTATAAGGAGGATTAAACACAACATCACCATTTGGAGTTTTATTCCTATTATTTTTATTTTCATTAGGATTATCATAATCAATAAAAGTGGTAAATGGTGGTCCATATACAACTTCACCTTCCGGAGTTTTATTTAAAAACGCATGATTATTAACTATAAGTTTATCAATAACCATATTTGACGTATTATCTGGCATTTTCTTCTTTTCGTTTTTTAATCATTTCTTGAAGATATTGATCTGCTGGCAATTTGATATCTGGATCTCTCTTCTTATCCACCTTTTCAATATTTTCTTTAATTCCTTCTTTTTCATTTATTTCCTTTACTAATGATGCCAAATAATTTTCTGGGCTTACATTAGAATCCTCTTCAGTATAATTTAATCCATAAATACTCTCATCATTAAAAATATAAAATTCAGTAGTAGGCAAAGTAAAATCTTGGTAAAAAATCAATTTTCCTATTGTACCATAGGTTAATACTTGCTTTCCTGTCATATTCAAATATTTCAACATAAATGGATCTTTAATTTCAACAGTTTCTCCATTCATAGGAATAAAATTTTTTCCAAGATCCAATTTAAATATTGATATTTTCCTAAAAATGTTTAACATAAACGTGTTTGCGACTACTATCATTGGGTATAAATATTATCTTTTAAATCATTTTTATCAGTACCTTTATCATCTGATTTATCTTTTAATTGACCTATTTTATCAATTATAAAATCTTCTTTAATGTCTTCTACATTAACTTCTTCAACTAATTCACCTTTTTCTTTATTTTCTTCATCAAATTGATGAATTTTCAAAAGAACTTTATTTATTTCTAAATTTTTTTGTTCTGCCGGTAATGCTTCCGCACCTTGTGCTTGTGACTGTCCTTGTCCTTGTGCCTCAGCATCCTTCATCTGATCAAGACGAACCATAAACGTCATTCTATATCTAAAAGATGAGCCTTCTTCTTCATCACCTTCTGTGATTGGCTCAACAAAATTACAAATCAAAAATTTTTCCATTGGATTATAGTTTGAAATCTGAATATCTCCATCTATTTCACAACCTTGTGCCGATAGTGAGCCCTCTGTAAACCATTTCTGAATTTGTGATTGTAATTCTTTAAAAAAGACTGAGATTTTATAATCAGCAGACTCTACATATTCTTCAAACAATTTTTGCATAACTTATTATTATTTTTTATGTATATATAAAAAAATTATAGTATGAATTTTTAATATATAAACTATGAGATATCTAAAAACATATGAAAATTTAAATAAAGATATAGAAGTCGGAGACATTGTAAAATATACTAAATATAATAATCATGATGGTAATAATTGGTCTGGTTATGATAAAGTTATTTATATAGGTGAAATAGAAAAAATAAACGACGGCAATTCAAAATACAGATTTATAGTTAAATATGAATTTCAATATTATAAAAATGTAGAAAATTATGCATCTGATTCTGGTGGTACTATATTATTTATTAATAAATCAGAGTTAAATAGAATGAAAAAATTAAATGATGATGAATTTAATAAAATAGTAATAAAATACCAAACAAATAAATTCAATATATGAAATATCTAAAAACATTTGAATTATTAAATAAAGATAATGATTATAATAGATACTCAATATTTAAAGAATATACATTATTCAAATCAACTCCTTCCAGTTATTGTAAGGAACCCTGTTATTATATTATGAAAAATAGGGGCAATGAATGTCAAACTATTTTCAACATTTATAAAGGTGAAATAAACAAAGCTAAAAATAAATATTATTATAAACCAGATATTCATACACTATATAACGAATACATGTTTGATTCAAATAGATTAGAAGAAGTGTTGGACGAACTTGAAATGATATTATTAAAAGATAAATATAATATATAATATGAAAATTAGAAAAGTACATGAAAATCAAGAAGTGTCTAATGATGAAATAACTAAACTATTTAAAGAACTAAAATATCATGATACAAAACATAGAGAAATAGATAAAAAATTAGCTATTATCTGTAAAGAAAAATTAGAAACATACATATATAGAAACGATTTATCTTCATTTGAAATAAAAAATATTTTCTATGATTTTTATAGAAATCATTATAGTGATGATCCAGAAGATAAAAATGATACTGTAGATTTTTCTTTTGAAAAAGAAATGGTATTAATGTGGCTTAATAAAAAACTAAAAGTAAAAGAAGAAGCAAAAAAATATAATATATGAAATATTTAAAATTATTAGAAGAATGTGCAAAAGATAGAGTAAAAAAACGAGAAAGAGAAACGTTTGATAATCGTAGTATGATATCTAAAAATAGAGAATATAACGTAAATTCTATTTTAAAAAAAATACAAAAACAATTTCCAAAAGAAAAATTTATTATTGATGATTATTATAAATCAGCTAAATGTGTATTTTTACATGCAGATCACACTAGTCTATTAAATTCTTGGAATAGAGATTCTTATAATTATAAAGATGGTTTAAATAAAGATTTTGCAGAATGGTTAATAAAAAATAAACTTAATTGGACTTGGAGAACAGAAAAAGGAAGAGATTGGTGGGATGGTATACAAATTACACCAAAAGATTTTCAAGGTTTATATTGGTATTATGGTGAGCCAATAGAGGAAAATATTAAAAAAATAAAAATACCAGAAGATATAAAAAAAAGAATAAATGAATATTTATTCAAAAAAAATGTAAAAAAATTTAATATATGAAATATTTAAAAACATATGAAGATATAGTGACATTTGATTTAAATGATAATGAAAAAAAGGAATTAATATCAATGGCAATTGAAAGAGGTAATATAAATATATTAAAATCATTATTAGATAATGTTTACCAGATTATATTGATGATATTCAACCAATTATTACTATACAATATCATATAGAAAATAATTATAGTTTAGATATGATTAAACTATTTATTGATCATGGTTATAATGTTAATAAAATAGATATAAATAATGGAAACACTTTATTAATCAATTCAATTTATAATTTTAGAAAAAAAAATACTGAAAAATTTCTTAAAATGTTTGAAATGCTCATAGATGCAGGTGCAGACACCACTATTTTTATTAATGATGATGATGATGATCGTGGTGGTTATGATTTTTATGATATTTTAGATAATATGACAAAGATAAAATCATTAAAAAAGAACATTCTAAATATTATTAAAAATAAAAAACCAGATCAATATAATTATTACTTAGCAAAAAAAAAATATTATAAAATATAATTTATGAAACACTTAAAAACATTTAACGAATCAGAAGTTTCTTCAGGAAACGCATCAGGAAAAGCAGGAGTAGGATCATTAGAGCCATTTGGTACTGGATATTATAAATCTGGTAATAATGGTGAGTTTGGTACACAATTTACACCAAGCGCCGAACCAACTTTCAAAACATATAAAAGTATGAAACATTCTAAAAAGAACATAAAAAAGAAAACAAAAAATTCAACATTAGTTGAAAACATATCAAATCTTAAATTAGAATCTGTTAAAGATACAGACATCATAAAATTAGTTTGTGATTATGGTTTATGTGTAGAAGATAGAGATGGATATGGGGAATGGAACAAATATATGGTTTATAATAGAGCTGAAGAAGCTATGTTTCAAACACCAAAACAAATTGCAGACGCAATATTAGAACTATTAAAATATGATATAAATACATATTGTGAAATTGGTATATTTAAAGGTGGTTCACATCTTTTAATAACAGAAATGCTAAAATTAAAAAATCCTAATTTAAAAACTATTGGAATTGATATTCAAGATAAGCATATGACAGAAGATATTAAAAATTATATCAATTTACACATAGGAACAAGTGAGGATTATAAAGGTGAAAAATTTGACTTGGTGTTTATTGATGGTGATCATTCTTATGAAGGAATAAAAACTGATTATGAAAATTTAGGACAATATGCTAAAATTGTAATGTTTCATGATGTGAATGATAGTACTTGCCCAGGTGTTGTCAAATTCTGGAATGAAATAAAAGAAGGTAAAGAATTCAAAGAATTCACATACCAAACAAATAATCAACCAATTCAAGGAATAGGATTATTATTTAATTCCAAAGTAATAACAGAAAAATCAAAAATAGAAAATTTAAAAGATATGTTAAATGATTGTACAGAAGCACAACAATTAATATTTAAAAGAATGTACTCACATAACAATTTAGAATTATCTATAAATGAAGTTGTTGATAAAATGGATAAATCTAAAATAGATCACGCAACTTATCAAGTTGAAAATACATTAAAAAAATTATTTAATAAATATAATATATAATTAAAAATGAAAAAAAGTAATAATATAGAATTTATAGAAAAATCAAATAAAATTCATAAACATGGTGTTTTTGAACAAATTTCTGGAACTCATCTATATAATAAATGTGGTTGTCCAAAATGCCAAAATAATTATAGACCAAACAATCAAGAATTTATAAAAAAATCTAAAGAAACACATAACAACAATTATGATTATTCGTTAGTTGATTATATAAATTCTGAAGTTAAGGTAAAAATAATTTGTTCTAAACATGGTATTTTTGAACAAAAACCATGTAAACATTTAAAAAGTCAAGGATGTCCAAAATGTGCAAAAAATGTAAAATTAACTATTGATGATATTGTTAATAGGTCCAATATAATTCATAATTATAAATATTTAATATTAGATCAGGAATATATCAATAATAGAACAAAACTAACAATTACATGTAAAACATGTAATAAGACATTTTCTCAAAGTGTTGATGATCATTTAAGGGGTAAAATAGGTTGTGATTGTTATATAAAATCTAAAGGTGAAATCGCAATTTCAAAATTTTTATTTAATCAAAATATTTCTTTTGAAACTCAGAAAAGATTTAATAATTGTAGAAACACACTTACATTACCTTTTGATTTTTATTTATCTACATATAATATAGCAATAGAATTTGACGGCAGACAACATTTTAATATAAATACTAAATTTTATACTCCAGAAATAGAGAAAAATGATAAAATAAAAACAAATTATTGTATAAACAATAATATAAATCTATTAAGAATTAAATATGATGAAAATATTGAAGAAAAAATAAAAAAATATCTATATGAAAAAATTTAAAGAATATATTAAAGAAGATGCTTGTGCAACATTAGGCAACACAGGTGGAATGGGAGCTGTTATATCTGCACAACCTTCTGCAACTCCTGGCTCAGTAAATGCATCAGATTCTATTGCTGGAAGCGGAGATATTGGTCAATTATTTGGCACGTATGCAAAACCAGCTCTAAAAACGAAAAAGAAGAAAGGTAAGCACAAAATGAGTAATTTGACAACTTATGCAAATTTTAGACCATAATTTATGATAACAAATTTTAAAATATTTGAATATAATAATAATGATATTGATGATATATTAAATCAAATTGATAATTTTTTAAATTCTACTAAAAGAAATTTATGGATCGAAAATGATGAAATAAAAATTTATATACGAAAATCAAAAAGATTTTTCAAAAATCGAGTATTAGATTTTTTTGATTTTGCATCAATTGAAGTTGAAAATACAGGTCAAGGTTTATTTACTAAAATACTTAAAAAATTTGAAGAAATATACCCAGATAAAAATATATTTATAGAATCAGTTTTAACTGAAAGATTTGCGGATTATATTAAAAATAAACTTGGATTTGAAAAAGAGTCAGATAATGTTAATAACTTTTATAAAATCAGAACAACAATTGATTATGAAATTATTAATGATACTTATAATGATTATATTAATACACCTGAATTTAGTAAAGAAATAATGTTAAGACATATAAAAAGAACACTTTTAGGATTTATAAAAAATAGAAATTCATCAATAGATGATTGGATTAAAAAATTCAAAAATGAAGAATTAGTAATGAAAGAACTTAATCAAATAAAACTTGATTTAGAAACAAAAAAATATAATATATGAAACACTTAAAAAAATTTAATGAATCAGAAGAAATTGATAATTTCACATCTCAATATTATGATAATTTTGATGATGAAGAAGATAAAGATCAAAAGTATAAAATTGACTTACAAAACTTTGAAGAAAACAATTTAACTAAAATTAAATTGTATGAAGGAGACTTACCTTTTTAAATATATAAAATAAAAATATATTATGAATAGAGATAATGCTCTTCTTGTAGCTAACATAGTTGATAGAATTACTAAACTTGAAAAAACTATTTTTGATTTGCAAAGTTTAATGACAAAAAGATCCTTTGTCATAAAAGGCTCAGGTATAATGATACATGATGAAGTTGAATTAAATGAGGGTGAAATTGCAACTGTTGTATTTGCTACAGATATACTAGAATTATATATAAACACACTAAACTTAGAATTAAACGAATTAGTTAAAAGTTTAGATGATTTTTAAGATAATCGTTTATAATCAATTATTATATTTATCTTTAAATATAAATCATCTCTTGTGTTATCTGGTTTTAATAAACCTTTTTCTCTAATTCTTAATACGTCATCATTCTTTGTTTTAGATGGTAATTTAATTTTAATTTCCTTATCATCTATATGTAAATTAGACAATTCAACACCATCTATAGCATCTTGATAATGAACATCTATCACTTTCTTTAATTGATAATTATTCAATATTTGATAACCATCATTCCTATCAACATTAATATTCAAAATTAAACTACCAACCTTTTCCCTATAATATTTAGATTGATGTCCATAACCTCTATGCAAATTTTGAATAGTTGATCTTAATTGAGAAATATTTGCCAAATTGACTTCAGAATCAGTTAATACAACCTTTTCACCTTTACATTTTTTACAAGTACCAGAATAAATCTTTCCATCACCTCTACAATACTCACAAGTTTTTTTATTATTCACACCAGAACCATTACACATTTCACATACATCAGAATGACTTCCTTTATCAAATCCAGTTCCATCACAAGAATCACAATGAATTTTTCTTTTATATTTTATATTTAAAGCCTCATTTAAATATATCTGTTTAAGATTTATTGTTATACTAGCATTAATATCTAAATCCTCTCTAAACTGTTCTTGACCAAATGGATTAAATCCTCCGCCAAATGCACTACCAAAAGGATTAGCACCTCCAAAAAACTGACTAAATATATCATTAATATCTCCACCGCCTTGATTAAAATGAAATTCAAATCCTGGAAATCCACTAAATCCTGGCGAATAAGAATTTCCATGTGGACTCTGTTTATCATATTCTTGTTTAGATTTAGAATCTGATAGTACACTATTAGCTTCATTAATCTCTTGAAACTTAATTTCATACTCCTTATCACCGCCATTTTTATCTGGGTGATATTTATGTGCCAATTTTCTATAACTCTTTTTTATTTCTTCCTCTGATGCATTTTTATCTACTCCTAACTCTTGATAATAATTCTTATTATAATCCATTAATAATTTTTATTTTCTAATTATATATAATTTTGACCGTGTTGTTTTAAAATAAAAAAACACCTTGTTAGGTGCTTTATAAATCTGTTTGTGCAGTCAACATTATAATAGCTCTTTCCAATTGATTTAAAATAGGTTTATAATAAACATTGGTTTGATATTTCTTCAATTGCTTTTCTAAATACTTAATTGTGCCTGACTCAAAATCACAACTATCAAAAATATCAAGCAATTTTGGATCTTTAACTTTTTTTGAACCACCATCTAATAAATAATTATATATATCAGTACACACATCCATTTCTGTAATGGAAGTATCAAAATAACCATTTTTAGATTCAGAATCTTTAACAATCTGTTGTAATCTTTCTTCTTCATCCAACTCAACTGTTAAATATTTTTCTGATTTTTTATTCAGATTTTCTATTTTTTTAGCTCTAATTACTCGTTTATATAACAATTCTTTCTTTTGAAATGCTTCTTTATAACTATAAATTGGTATACCAAATTTTTCTGCTTTAACACATTTCAACGTACCTAAATCTTCATCTGCGGCAATCAACATATCTGTATTTTTAGTTAATGTGGTATGTGTATAGCCCCAACTTAACATATCAGACTCAAAATCAGCTTTATGAGCCCACAGATTTTTGTTGGGGGGGCCAGTCATTTCATAAGTAACCTTATCAATATATTGTTCTGATTCGTTAAATTGCTGAAATGATGTCGTAATATTTCCCATTTTTTAAATTATTTTTTAGATTATATATTAAATTTTATTTTAAATGTTTTTTTAATTTTTTTTGACAATTGTGTGTACAATAAGGTTTAGGACTACAAATATTTTATATATAGAATAAAAAATATTTATTATGAATTACTATGTGTATGTGTATTTAGATACAAGAAAACCAGGAAATTATACTTATAATGAACTTATTTTTAATTACGAACCAATTTATGTTGGTAAAGGTAAAAAAAGAAGATATAAAAATCACTTATCACTAAGATTAAATATGGAAAATCATTTTTATCATAAATTAAATAAAATAATTAATGAAGGCTTTGAACCAGAGATATTAATTATTAAAGATAATATAAGTGAAAATGACGCATTTGATTACGAAATAGAATTAATAAAAAATATAGGAAGACTAATAGACAACACTGGTACATTAACTAATTTAACAACTGGAGGTGAAGGTTCATCAGGTAGAATATGTGAAAAAGAAACAAAGAAAAAAATGTCTGATATGAAAATTGGAAAAAAGATAAAATATATTAATTCCGATCATCATCCAATGAAAGATAAATCTTTTGATGAATTTTTTGGAATAGAAAGATCAACTAAACTCAAAAAATTAATATCAAAAAATGCGAACCCAACCAATAAAGGTAAAAAAATGTCAACAGAATATTGCGACAATATTTCAAAATCTATACAGAATTGGTATAAAAACAAACCAGAAATAACACAAAAAATTTCGGACACACTTAAAAAAAGATTTGAAAATAAAGAAAATCATCCAATGTTTGGAAAGCATCATAGTGAATTGTCAAAAAATAAACTTTCGGAATCATTAAAAAAATATTATAAGGAACATAAAAAAATTATGTCTGAAGAAACTAAGAAAAAAATATCAATAAGACATATAGGCGATAAAAATCCTTCATTTGTTATTTATAAAATAAAAAATATTGAAACAAACGAAATAATAACTATTAATGGTTCTAATGAATTAAAAATATTTATATCTAATTTTAAAAAAGAAAAAGGACTAGGTATAACCTCTTCTCCTTCTTACAATTTACTTATTACTGGTAAAAATGAAAAATATTTTATCTTAATTGACAAATATTCTCCTAATAGAAAATAATCTAATCTTTGTGATATTATTTTTATATTCTTATTTTTTCACCACCTTCTTCAGAAATTAATAAATTTAAATGCTCAGTGTCTAATTTATCAAAATAAGATTTTTTTATCATTAATCTGCCAGTAGATTCATTCCATTCACACGGTTTATTATATTTCTTAATAAATTTGACAACAGTTAATGGTTTTTCCTCAAAAGACCAGCATAAAACAATTTCTTCTTTTTGAAATTTAAATTCAGAAACTGGTTTCAATTTAATTTCAAAAATAA
>Ga0302284_1000267_pt1 | contig 25202 bp, 17 predicted proteins | sample III_Fen_E2_1_FD_198760 | JGI IMG/M metagenome (GOLD analysis project Ga0302284, IMG submission 198760) | Peat permafrost microbial communities from Stordalen Mire near Abisko, Sweden - III_Fen_E2_1 | ecosystem: Environmental > Terrestrial > Soil > Wetlands > Permafrost | place: Sweden: Abisko...
GCTCATGGTTCTGAAAAATTCTTCATTAATTTCAGAAAATGACAGTTCAGTATCGATAAAAATACGGGGAACCAGCTGTTCTTCAGTTATTGTACCATTCACATACTGCTCAAATCTCTCCATAAACGGACGGATATTCTCCTTTTTTAAAGTCAGTCCTGCTGCATACATGTGCCCGCCGAAACTCTCAAGCAGATCACTGCAAGCTTCTATGGCCTGGTAAAGATCATATCCTTGAACTGATCTGGCTGAACCGGTTGCAAAACCATTGGATTCCGTAAGAATTACTGTAGGACGGTAATAAGTTTCAATTAACCTTGAAGCCACAATTCCGATCACTCCTTTTTTCCAGTTCGGGTTATAAAGTACGGTAGTCCTCGAATTTACTGTTCTCTGATCTTCTGCTATCATCCGCATAGCCTCTGTAGTTATAATCCTGTCAACACTACGGCGTTCAATATTGAAATTATTGATCTCTTTACTTATACCTGTCGCCAGTTTTGAATCACTTGAAACAAGAAGATCTACAGCCTTGCTGCCTGTCTCCATTCTGCCAGCCGCATTTATTCGCGGACCTATTTTAAAAACAACATCTTCAATGGTAAGAGCTTTTGTTACTTCAGATTCTCTGATTATCTCTCTCAATCCTGTCCTGGGAGATTCATTCAGCCTTTTTAGGCCAAAATAAGCCATCACCCTGTTTTCGCCTGTAATGGGTACAATATCCGAGGCAATGCTGACTGCAACAAGATCAAGATAGTGAGCTATTTTACTGAACGGAATACCGTGTACTCTTGCGTAGGCATGAACAAGTTTGAATCCCACACCGCATCCTGACAGTTCTTTATACGGGTAACTGCAGGAAGGCTGTTTGGGGTCAAGGACTGCTAAGGCTTTGGGTATTTCATCTCCCGGGTAGTGATGGTCACATATAATTACGTCGAGGCCCTTGGTGCGGGCATATTTGACTTTTTCTACGGCTTTGATACCACAGTCGAGTGTAATTACCACCTTGCAATTATTCTGATAAGCAAAATCAAGTCCCTGGAATGATACTCCATAGCCCTCTTTGTACCTGTCAGGGATATAATATTCCACATTTGAATACTGATCTTTCAAAAATGAATACATAAGTGCAACGGCTGTCGTTCCATCTACGTCATAATCACCATAAACCAATATCCTTTCATTTTTTTTAATCGCAGTCGAAATCCTGTCTACGGCAATGTTCATATCTTTCATCAGGAACGGATCATTGAGGTAATCAAGACTTGGATTAAAGAAGGTGGTTGCTTCAGCGGCAGATGTTATATTGCGCTGGGCCATCAGATTAGCCAGCGATTCTGAAACACCCAAAGCCCCGGCCAGCTGTTTTACTACTGCAGTATCGCCCTTCTCTTTCACTACCCATCTTTTTTCCATCTTCTTTCTACTTAATCCAATTTATATCAAAAACTTCCTGCAGATTATTTTTCACCTTGGTTTTTACCGAATCCATATCCTGTATGGCTCCCAGCTCATTACTGAGCGATGTAACACCCTTATCCGTAAAACCACATGGGTTAATATTATTGAAGTAGGTCAGGTCGGTATTGATATTGAAGGCAAAGCCATGCATAGTTACAAATTTGCTTGCTTTTACTCCGATTGCACAAATCTTTCTGGCTTTACTGGCAATTGCCGGGTCAAGCCATACACCTGTTCCTCCTTCAAGTCTCGAAGCAGCTATTCCGAACTCTTTTACTGTTCTAATTATTGCTTCCTCAAGCCTGAAAATATACTCTTTAAGACCTATCTTAATCACCTCGAGGTCAAAAATCGGATAACCTACAATCTGACCAGGCCCATGATAAGTTATATCCCCTCCCCGGTCAATCCGGTAAAATGACGCATCTTTAGCTTTGAGTTGTATTAAATCGAGCAGAAGATTCTGTTCAGAACCACTTTTACCAAGCGTATAAACATGCGGATGTTCGACTAATATAAGAGTCGCGGGATTAGAATTCTGAATTATCTTTGAATCCGAAGTTCCGGATTTCTTACTGTTTATAAGTTTGGAAAAAAGATCAGCCTGATAGTCCCAGGTCTCTTTATAATCTTTTTGTCCAATATCCTTATATATAACGCTATAGCTCAATTTATTGTTTTCTCTTTAAGTATGCTAATATAGTTATATTTATTGAGCCTTTACATGATTTTCTGCATGAAAAGATGATCTTACAAGAGGGCTGCTTTCTACATGAGAAAAGCCGAGTCCGAGAGAAAACATTCTGTATTCTTCAAATTTTTCGGGCCGGACATATTCCACAACTTCCATGTATTCAGATCCCGGTTGTAGATATTGACCGATAGTCAGAATTTTACAACCCGAGTTGAAGAGATCTGTTATTGTCTGAAATATTTCATCTTCAGTTTCTCCAAGTCCCAGCATAAAACCTGATTTTGCAGTTTTCTCTTTTCCCGAGATGTAACGTAAAACTTCAAGACTTGTGTCATACTTTGCTTTGGTCCGAATTATTGGAGTAAGACGTCTTACTGTTTCGATATTATGTGAAATAACTTCAGGACTGGCATCAATGATCATCTGGATCAATTCAGTTTTTGAGTCAAAATCTGGAATTAATGTCTCCATTGTTATTCCGGGATTTATCTCTTTTATCTTCCGGATAGTTTCTGCCCAGAACGATGCACCTCCATCAGGGAGGTCATCACGATCGACAGATGTTATGACGCAGTGCTTAAGCCTCATTGTCTTAATCGACCCGGCAAGTCTTTCCGGTTCATATTGATCAGGTGCCAGAGGTCTTCCTGTCATTGTTGCACAAAATTTACATGCTCTTGTACAGATATCACCAAGTATCATAAAGGTTGCAGTTCCCCTATTCCAGCACTCCCCGATATTCGGACAATTTCCGCTGGTGCAGATTGTATGAAGATGATTCTCAATTACAATATGCTTAACAGCTGAATAGGTTTCTCCGCTGGCTCTCTGCATTTTCAACCAGCCGGGCAATCGCCTTCCTTTTTGCATCTTAATTTTAATGATTTTGACCCGGTAAAGTTACAAAAAAGCACCAATTTATAGTTTTAATATCTCTGCGGTTCTCTGTGGTCCCGATAGCTATCGGGACTCAGTGCCCCTCTGTGTAACAAAAAAGAACTAACACAGAGTCGCACTGAGGATCCACAGAGTTACACAGAGAATTCTTATCACAAAATCAACAATCTTTAAACTAAAGTTTTTATTTAAAAAACCTATATTTGTTAAACTTCAATTTAAATATGAAATTTATATAAATATTAAGTCAAATGGCTAATTATGAGTTAAAGGTAAACCAGAACTATCAGACAGTTATCGGAGATTACCCAAAAGTCGGAATACGTCCTGTAATTGATGGCAGAATGCGCGGGGTCAGGGAATCACTTGAGGACCAGACTATGAATATGGCAAAGAATGCCGCCAAGCTTCTCACAGAGAATCTTAAATATCCAAATGGCAAACCCGTTGAGATAGTCATTGCCGATACCTGTATCGGAGGCGTGGCAGAAGCAGCCATGTGTGCTGAAAAATTCAGTAAACACGGTGTTGGTGTCAGTTTGACCGTAACCCCATGCTGGTGTTACGGAAGTGAAACCATTGATATGAACAGCAATATCCCAAAAGCTATCTGGGGGTTTAACGGGACTGAGAGACCGGGAGCTGTTTACCTGGCTGCCGCACTGGCAGGACATACAATGAAGGGCTTACCCGCTTTCGGCATATACGGACACGATGTGCAGGATGCAGGAGATCAGAATATACCGGATGATGTCAGCGAAAAAATCCTGAGGTTTGTCAGGGCCGGATTGGCAGTATCCTTTATGAAAGGTAAATCATACCTTTCAATGGGATCAGTTTCGATGGGTATAGCCGGGTCGATAGTGCGCGAAGATTTTTTCCAGGAATATCTTGGAATGCGTAATGAATATGTTGATATGAGTGAATTCAACAGGCGCCTTAACGAGGAGATCTTTGACAAAGAGGAATTTATTAAAGCGCTTCTGTGGACAAAGAAAAACTGCCAGGAAGGCAAGGATCTTAATCCTGTTAAGAAAACCAGAAATCAGTTGGACAAGGAATGGGAAACTGTTGTGAAAATGGCACTAATAGCCCGTGATCTGATGGTCGGCAATCCTAAGCTCAAGAAACTTGGTTTTGGAGAGGAAGCCATGGGACATAATGCCATTCTTTCTGGCTTCCAGGGACAACGGCAATGGACTGATCATATGCCAAACGGAGATTTCCTTGAGGCAATACTCTGCTCATCATTTGACTGGAATGGAATAAGACCTCCATATCTGGTTGCCACTGAGAACGATGCAATGAACGGAGTACCTATGCTCTTTGGATATCTTCTTACCAATACCGCCCAGATGTTTTCAGATATCCGTACTTATTGGAGTCCTGAGGCAATAAAGAGAGTTACAAAGATTAAACCTGAAGGTCTGGCTGCTAACGGAGTTATACACCTTATAAATTCCGGAGCTTCCGCTCTTGATTTTTCGGGCAGACAAACAGCGAATAAAAAATCAATCATCAAACCTTTCTGGGAAATAACGGGTAAAGATGCTGCTGCGTGTCTTGAAGCTACACAATGGCCTCCTGCAAATACCGGCTACTTCAGGGGAGGAGGTTTTTCATCCCAGTTCAATACAAAAGGAGTTATGCCTGTGACAATATCGAGGGTTAATCTGGTAAAAGGATTGGGACCAGTTCTTCAGCTTGCTGAAGGATGGACTGTTGAACTTCCTGAAAAAGTCAATAAAATACTTACCAACCGAACAGATCCCACCTGGCCTACAACATGGTTTGCTCCGAGATTGACCGGAAAGGGACCATTCAGTGACGTCTATTCTGTTATGTCAAACTGGGGTGCTAATCATAGTGCATCAAGCTATGGTCATATAGGAGCCGATTTAATTACTCTTGCTTCAATACTGAGAATACCTGTCTGCATGCACAATGTCGAAGAAGAGAAAGTGTTCCGCCCAAGTTCATGGAATGCATTCGGAATGGACAAAGAAGGGTCTGACTACAGAGCCTGCCAGACATATGGGGCGATGTATAAATAGAAAGGGAGAATGGGAGAAAGGGAGAGAGGGAGACTGAGAGACTGAGGGACAGATAAATGTAATATACAAAATACGACAATCAATAATTTTATGGATGCACCGCTTGAAATCAAAAAAATAGAAATAGAACAGGAGACACTGAGTCATCTCAATACAGCAAGAAAATGGGCAATGTTCCTGTCCATAGTAGGGTTTATATTTCTTGGCCTGTTGGTATTAATCGGACTCATTGCAGGGACTTTTCTGACGGCTTTCAATACCGGAGAAAAAAAATTAGGAATACCTGAATCTCTTATGTTTATTCCTGTACTTGTTTTAGGAGTAGTTTACTTCTTCCCTGTCCTTTATTTATTTCGTTTCTCAAAACACTCCCATCATGCTATACAAAAATTTGATAAGCTTGAATTTCATAAAGCTATAAAGAATCTTAAGGCTTGTTTGGCCTATTTCGGGGTCCTTATAATAATTATCCTTTCTATCTATATTGTTGTACTTATCGTTGCCGGATCATCCCTGGCCTTTCTAAAAGGACTCTGATAATCCGGAATCATTTCAAATGATAATTTCTTTTAAAACGCAAAACTGAGGGAATCTCTTTTTTATTGTTTCTGATTAATTACTTTATTAAAATGCCAAAGGGTGATATTATAATTGTATTCGACTGTGGTGCAACAAACATAAGAGTAATAGCAATCAATAGTACGGGTGAAATTCTTGCATCAGAATCATTGCCTAATAATGCCAGACCTGATCCGTTTTACCCTTCTTACAGAATCTGGGATGTGAAGGAAATATGGTCCAAGATGTGCCAGGCATCACGAAAAGTAGTAAGCCAGATTAATCCAAACGATATTGCAGGCACCACGGTGACTACATTTGGAGTTGATGGTACTCTCTTTGACAAATCGGGGAATATGCTTTACCCGGTAATATCATGGCAGTGTGACAGAACCAATAAGATAATGCAGAATATTGATAAATATTTGCCGCTTAACGAATTATATAGTGAAAGTGGAGTTCTTCCATTTTCTTTTAATACAATTAATAAACTAATCTGGTTTGTTGAACAAAGACCCGATATAGTTGAAAAGAGCTCATCATTTCTCTTCATGTCTTCAATAATCTCGTTTTATCTGACAGGCGAAATGGTAAATGATACTACCATGGCCGGTACATCAATGCTCACCAGTCTCAGGACACGAGGTTTTTCAGAAAATATTATTAAAAAGATTAATTTCCCCTTTGAAAAAATGGGCGTACCTGTTGAAGCCGGAACAGTTACCGGAAAAATAAATTCCACTGCCTGCGCCCAGACCTTAATACCTGCGGGAACACCGGTTGTAGCTACAGGTCACGATACTCAGTTTGCAATATTCGGATCAGGAGCTGAAAAAAACCAGCCGGTTTTAAGTTCAGGCACATGGGAAATCCTGATGGTAAGGTCACAGGAATGCAGGACGGGAAAAGAACAGCTGGATCTCGGTATCACCACTGAACTTGATTCAATATCAGGCTTATATAATATTGGAAACCAATGGATTGCTTCAGGTGTGGTTGAATGGGTGCGACGAAACTTATACAGCGATATCACTGACAGGGCATATGAAGTTATGATTTCCGGTGCAGAAAAAGTACCGCCAGGCTGCAATGGGGTAAAGGTAACTCCAAAATTCTATGAGGAGTTGAAAGGCAAACCTGCAGGTCAGATACATGGTCTGACACTGGAATCAACCCGTGATGAGATTTTCCGTGCTCTGCTTGAAGCACTGTCTGCCAGACTGGCCGAAGGGAAAAGTGCTCTTGAAAATGCCGGTGGTTTTAAAACAGAAAGCATTCTTTGCGTCGGAGGCGGATCAAAGAACAGATTATGGAACCAGCTTAGGGCCGACTATGCAGGTGTTCCTCTAAAAATTATCGACCAGAAAGAAACTACAGTACTCGGTGCATCATTATTTGTCCAGGCTGCATGCGGCAATGCTCCCTCACCCGAAGAAGCCAGATCAGCAATCAATTACAAAACGGAGATCATTGAACCTGGTCCCCTACCCCCTTTGCTATAGGCCCCCCACCCCCCCTAAAGGGGGGCTCGTCCACAAACGAATAGTAAGTTCTCTTAAAAACCGAGTACAAACTCCCCTTTAGGGGGGAATTGGGGCAAAAAGCTGGCGTGATTTAGCGGATGAAAAGCCGGGAGAGGCGCAAAAACCAGAAGAGGCAGGTGGTTGAACCATCCAAAAATAAGCTATCTTCGTAAATCTTAACGTCTTTGCACCTTTGCGCCCATGAGCCGTTAAGCCTAAAACATTAAACATGGAAACAACATATTTCAATGGAAAATATATTCCTAAAGATGAGGTTAGAATCAGTCCCGATGATCGGGGATTTCTTTTTGCAGATGGAGTATATGAGGTTATCAGATGGTATGATGGTTTTTTTTATGATATAAACAGCCATTTAACAAGACTGAAAAGAAGTCTCAGGGAGCTGAGAATCAACTGGCCTGAAGCAGACTCTTTCCCAACTATTGCCGGTAAATTGTTAAATTTTAATAAACTTGAAGACCAGCCGGCAATGGTATATCTCCAGGTGACACGCGGACAGGCACGACGATCCCATTCTTTCCCGTCACCGGAAGTCCCGATTACATCTTATGCATATTCCTGGGGCTTTTCTCCTGACATAACATCTATTGAAACCGGCATTAAGGTAATGCTGAAAGAAGATATCAGATGGAGCAGATGCGATATCAAATCAGTATCTCTGTTGCCTAATACTATGAGTTTTCAGGAAGCATGCGAAAACGGATTGAAAGAATGCATTTTTGTAAGAAACGGAAATATTACTGAAGGGTCTCACTCAAATATTTTCTTTGTAAGTAATGGAACACTTTTTACACATCCTGAATCAAATCATATCCTTTCAGGAGTTACCCGGAAAAATATTTTAAGAATCGCACAGGAGTGCGGAATTAAAATAAGAGAAGAAGCCATGCAGGAAAACAGGATCAGGTTTGTACAGGAGGCTTTTATAACCAATACCTCTGCAGAAGTAACCCCGGTCATTGAACTGGGTGGAAACACTCTTGGAGATGGAGTTCCCGGACCTGTAACAAAAATAATACGCAAAGAATTCTATGATGAGATCAAGGTATTGAAAGGCTGAATAACTTTTGTTAACAGATACATGATTTTTCTATCTTTGCATAAATTTTCAAATCAAAATGAGTAATAATAATCTTAGCGAACAAGAGCAGATCAGAAGGTCATCTCTCGATGAACTGAGAAAACTAGGTATAAATCCTTATCCTGCCGCAGAATATAAAACAAATGTTTTTGCACAGGATATTCTCGATAACTACAACCCGGAAAAAAATAATTTCAAGGAGGTTTGCCTGGCAGGCCGGATAATGGGACGGCGTATTATGGGAAATGCTTCATTTGCAGAGCTTATGGACTCTTCAGGCAGAATTCAGATCTATTTACGTCGCGATGATTTATGCCCCGGGGAAGATAAAACTATGTATAATACTGTTTTTAAACATCTGCTTGATATCGGTGATATTATCGGTGTGAAAGGACATGTATTCAAAACACAAATGGGTGAAACAACAGTGCATGTCGATGAATTAACAGTTCTCTGTAAATCTATCCGCCCCCTTCCTATTGTAAAGGAAAAAGACGGAGTGTTATATGATGCTGTTACCGACCCCGAAATGAGATACCGTCAAAGGTATGTCGACCTTATTGTTAATCCGCAGGTTCGTGATGTCTTCAGGAAAAGAACTCAGATAATCCAGTCGATGCGTGAACTGTTTAACTCTAAAGGATATCTTGAAGTGGAAACTCCAATTCTTCAGCCTATCCCTGGCGGAGCTGCCGCAAGACCCTTTATTACCCATCATAATACACTCGACATGCCTCTTTATCTGAGGGTAGCTAATGAACTTTATCTCAAACGGCTTATTGTCGGCGGATTTGAAGGTGTATATGAATTTGCAAAGGATTTCCGCAATGAAGGGATGGATCGCAATCATAATCCCGAGTTCACGGTTATGGAGATATATATCGCCTATAAAGACTATGACTGGATGATGAATTTTACTGAGGAGATGATAAAAAAGGCTGCACTTGATCTGCATGGCAAAACAGAAATACAGTACGGAGATAAACTCATAAATCTTAATCCTCCTTATAAAAGGATCAGCATGACTGATGCAATAAAGGAAAATACGGGAATAGATATTTCAGGCATGGATGAAGCAGGACTCAGGGAAGTCTGTGAAAAACTGGATGTTCCGATAACACCTGCAATGGGAAAAGGCAAGCTTATTGATGAGCTATTCGGAGAAAAGTGCGAACATAATTACATACAGCCGACCTTTATCATTGATTATCCTACGGAAACGTCTCCCCTTACAAAAATGCACCGAAGCAAACCAGGGGTTACTGAACGCTTTGAACTTATGATCAATGGCAAGGAGATTGCGAATGCCTATTCCGAATTAAATGACCCTATAGATCAGATGGAGAGGTTCCAGGATCAGCTCAGATTATCAGAAAAGGGAGATGATGAGGCAATGTTCATCGACCTTGATTTCATCCGGGCTCTAGAATATGGTATGCCGCCTACCTCAGGAATGGGAATCGGAATAGACCGCCTTGCAATGCTTCTCACCAATCAACCATCGATACAGGATGTTCTGTTATTTCCTCAGATGAAACCGGAAATACAAAAAGCAAAAGCCGAAAGTCAAAAGGAAGAGTATCTTGAAACCGGAGTTCCTGAAGAGTGGATAGAACCATTGAAGAAATTAGGTTTTACAACCATCGGTAAATTAAAAGAAGTAGAAAAAGCAGGGAAACTTGCCAACGATCTGAACGGTTATAATAAAAAGAATAAACTCGGTTTATCGGGGCTAAGTCCGCAGGCTGTGGAAGAGTGGCTTAAATGATACTTTTACTTATCCGATTCTTTTAATTTCAGGTTCGAGAAACCTCTTATAAGTTTCTCTAATATATTGTAATACAGGACAATATATAATATCAGGGTAACAATCCATAATGCCATTATATTGAACCAGTAGGTATCAATTTTAATATCCCCTATCTGTTTATAAGGAGCATAAAAATGTGCACGGCCAAATTTTGAGACGGGTTTCATATAAGCAGGATCAATTTTCTGTATTATCCTGTTATCTGTCTCGAGGGATTTATCAACCCTGAAACGGTCCAGAACCAGATCTTCCAGGTTTTTATTATAATGATCTTTTTTTAAAATTACTAAATTATCAACTCCTCCCAGTATAGTCTGAATTGATTTTGTTTCCAGGTCTTTTTGAGCCATGTATGTATTACGAACCTGCCGGAAATGTCCCGATAAACTATCAAGGTATTTTCCGGCTTCTTTGGCTGACTCACGATCAAAATTTTTCGGGTTAAGTGAAGATTTCCAGTTTCTTTTTATTTCGCCAAAACCAGCCAGTCTGTTCAGTTTTTCAATATAATAGTTGAGTTTACCAAAATCTTCCTTTACCGTTCGCATATAAGGCAAACTATCTTTTAGTGTAAGGCACTCATTCAGATCAACCTTAAGGGCATTGATCAGGAATGATGAGTACCAGTCATTCTGACTTATCTCGAGATTAAATTTAAAAAAGTTCCTTTCATACCTGTTGTTTTTAAACTGTTCGACAGCCAGTGCTTCGAATGACCAGCGTGCAGCCATCATTTCACCAATAATGGGAACATACTCATAAGAAGAGAGATTGTTTTTATGCAACCTGTCGAATTTTACAATAACACCACTGAATAACAATTGTGGTATGATTATGAAAGGAATTAATATATAAATTGTTATTACTGAGGTGAATGCTGATGAAATATTTAGCCCGAGTATGTTGGCGAAACATGAAGTTGTGAATAGTACCAGCCAGTATGACAGGGTCATTCCCTTAATCTCCAAAATAGTATTGCCGATCAGAATAAATGAGATAGTCTGGACGGCAGATATCAAAAACATTATCATGACCTTGGAATTCAGATAGCTGAACCAGCTGAGATTGAGAAATGATTCGCGTTTAAGTATTTTCCGGTCTTTTACTATTTCTTCAGCACTGATTATTAGGCCTAGAAACAGGGAAGTTATGATACACATAAACAGATATGCTGTCAGGTTTTCATTTTCGCTGAAAGTATACTCCCCCTGAACAGAATATTTAGTAAAATAAGCCAGCAAAAATGCAAGTAGCGGCGCTCCGAGAAAGCTGATTATTATATACTGCCTGTTCGCCAGCTTGGACAATAAATCCCGTATAAAAAATATCTTAGACTGCTTAACAAGGCCGGGAATACTGTAATAATTTTCCGGTAAAGTTCTATCGACATGAAAATTCCTGGGTTTAGTTTTCTCGGTTTCCCTCAAAAACAATTCGGCCCATTCATGAGGAGAGACTTTTCTGATATGAGTATGTTTCCCATTCTCATTGATTACTTTCGCTTCGATTATCTGAAGCAGCTGGTCAGAGTTTACATTGCCGCAGGTAATACATTGGTCTTCATGTGCATTTGCATAGCTTGCTTTTGTTTTAAAATATACAATTGCCTCTGAAGGATTTCCATAGAATATTTCGTATCCACCCTTGTCGATGATCATAATTTTATCGAACATTTTGTAAATGTCCGACCCGGGCTGATGGATATTGATAATTACCAGTTTTCCCCTGTCTGTCTGTTCTTTGAGTAAATTCATTACAATTTCAGAATCAACTGAAGAGAGCCCCGATGTCGGTTCATCAACAAAAAGAATTGTCGGCTCCCGGATTAGTTCAAGGGCAATGTTTAATCGTTTTCGCTGTCCTCCGCTTATTACCTTATTAAGACTGTTGCCAACCTTCAGATTTCTGATCTCCTCGAGATCGAGTTCTCCAAGAGTTTTATTGACTACATCCCTTAACTTAGCCTCAGTGAGGTTATCAAGACACATCTTTGCACTATAATAAAGATTCTGCCATACGGTAAGTTCTTCAATCAGAAGATCGTCCTGCGGAACAAAACCAATAACACCCTTCAAATGGATCTTTCCTTGTTCAGAATACAGATTAAAACCATTAATCAGCACTTCACCACTCTGAGGTTCAGTAATTCCGCTCAGAACGTTTAGCAAGGTAGTTTTTCCGACTCCGCTTCCACCTAAGATCCCGACAAGGTTCCCCGATTCCTCGCGGAAATTGAAATTCTTTATTCCATATTCGCTGTTTTTAAATCTGAGGTTGACATTATCAGCCTCTAATAATATCCTGATTTTAAATGTCGCATCTGTGAAAACACTTGAAATATCATTGTAGTATATTGTATCTGAAACTGATCCACGGATTGTGGATCCATGATCAAAGGTATAGGTCTGACCCGGGAAAATATTCTGCCCATTCAGAAAGAGATCTTCTTTTCCGGAATATTTTAATATATATATATTGGAACTCTCGATATGCAGAATTAAGAGAATGTCTTTAAGATTTTCTCTGAATAAATGCTTTGCCCCAACATACTTATTGTCATTATTGCCGTCAATAACCATTAACCTGTTTTTCTCAGGGATCTCATTGACGGAATTTAAAACAAAACTTTTAATGTTCTGAAATTCAGTCTGTGGAATATTAAAGGCTGTAGAAACCGTCTCAAGGAACTCAAGCTCATTTTCTGTTATTACAGCACCGAATAATATAAAATCCATCAGCTGAACTAAAACATATAGCTTTTGTTTTTGCTGCAACTCCTCATTTATCTGCTCGCAAATACCTAAAATCTTCACAGCGGTGAGTGATGTCCGCTTCATGTCTTTAATGCTTCCCCTGTCAATTTTTTCCGGTATGTATTGTTTTATATACTCATCGAACATTTCCATGTACTTGTTTACCATTTCACTGTTCAATTGACGTGAAAGGAAAAGCCTGACAATATCCCTCTCCTTGCTTGAGATCTCAGAAATATCCCGGACGTCACTTATCAACGCAAATAATTGTATCAGTGCTTTTAGAATTGGTTCAATCATTGATCTGGAAATTTTGGGTATCTTATTCGAATAAAATATATCTTTGCTTTAAGCTATTCAAGATAGTAATATTTATGCATTTGGTAAAACATTTCTGCTGTGTTCAAGTGAATTAATAATTCTGTCTGTTTACCGGGAAATGTTTATTCTCAGTATCTGCGATTAAGATTTATTATATGTCCGAAGCTGAAATTCTACTGGAATATCATGGTCAGATAGATTTAAAAGTAGTTGAACTCCTGTTAAAGAAACTCAGGAAATCAAATGCTTTTGCTTCCCTTAATAAAACGGTCTATAAAAGAGTTTACTCCATTGTTGTAGAGTGCCTCGAGAATATATGCAAGAATTCTGTATATATTCCGTCAGCCGGAACCCGGATTAATTCTCACATCTCAGTCACAATTAAGAATGATAAGATATTTATTGCCTCCGGGAATCCGGTTCCCGAAGATGCAAAAGAGAGTTTAGCTTCAAAGATAAATAAGGTCAACAGTCTGGATGAAGCTGCACTGAGAGATCTTTTCGAGCATAAGATTAACAGTGATTACGTAAAAGGAGAAAATGGGGCCGGCCTCGGTTTTATATCTATGGCATTAAAATCAGGAAACAAAATAAGTTACAGTTTCGGACCTCTGTCTAAGGGTTTTCTATTCTTTGAAATAAGAATTTCATTAAACAAATATAACATGAGAAAATTGGTAATTGAAAAAACATCCAGTTCACCACAGGTCATACTCGATCCTGAAAAAAAAGTCTACATGATTTCCGGGGAGTCAAGGCCTCCTGACGTAAGGGCGTTTTACGACCAGATTCTTTCATGGCTTCAGGAGTTCAGTTTGTTTCTTGCCAGTTCAGGCAATAATGAAGAACCTGTAGTATTTAACTTTAATTTTGAATACTTCAATTCTTCTTCCGGTAAGTTAATCCTTGATATCTGCAAGGTTCTTGCAGGTCTTCGATTAAAAGGAATTAACATTATAGTGAAATGGGTTCATGAAAAAGAGGACGGAGATATGCTGGAAGCTGGAAAGGAGATCTCAAAGATTGTTAAATTTCCTTTTGAATATGTTGAATCAGAATAAAGCTAAAGTCTCTTTTGTTATTCTGAATCAGTTATTCCGGCTCTTATTTTGTCAGGTTGCCAAAAAAGTATTAAAATGGCCCCAGAAAACAAATATAATTCAGATAATCAGTTAATTCAGGATACAATTCCTGAATACAAAAAGTTATTTATCAATCCTTTTGCAGAAAATCTTTATAAAAATATCCGGAAATCAGGATTTGAGATATTCTTATCAAACGCTTTCAAAAATGAATTTAAAGACCTGAAAAAAGGTGAAAAATCATTCTGGTATAGTTATGCTGCCGGTGTGCCCGATAAACTAAAATCCCTTAATCTTTTTATACAACCATTTGAAGATTTTTGCAGGACTTGCATCATAACTGAGAATGAGATTGAAACACTTGCCCAACTTGATTACGAAGCTTTCAATATCGGGAAATCGTTTATTGCTATCAAAGACCTGAAACACTTCTGTTTAGAACTTAACTATTTAATCCCGGTCGTGCTTAAAAACACAGGATATGAAGTTATCCGAAAGGAAGAGCATAATGAGATTAAAATTTCAATGATCAGAAAACTTGCCAGAGCCATTCACTCAAGATACCTTAATGAAATCAGGAAACGAAGCAGAAAGGATAATAGTTATGTTTTTTATAATCCGGGAAATGAATTAACAGAATATTCCACTCATTTTGAGGATCTTCCAGATGAAATCAAATACTCAAATATTGATAATGCGGCCCATATCCCTACAAAATTATTATCAATAGGTTACAAGATCCGGGAGGTTAAAAAAGGATATAAACCTTTTGCACTGCACCTGAATGAAGAGGAAATTGAAACGATGGCAAGGGTGGAGCATATAAGGTGGAGCTGGGAAAAGAGATTAAACGGATGGACCTTCGGCAACGTTAAAGACGAAATTAAAAAGACTCATTCAAGCTTAATTCCATATGAACAACTAATTGAATCTGAAAAAGAGAAGGATCGTGAACTAGTGAAATTAATCCCGGCATTCCTGCAGGATATTAATTACGAAGCATATCCTGTCTCTCCCAACAGGATCAAAAAACTTTCATATGCAATTAAGCCTCAGAGCAGCATCCATAAGATCCTTGATGAGACGAGAGAATTAAATGAAAATATAAAAAGGATTGCCACCCTTACTCCTGAGATAGAAGAAATGATAAGGATAAGAAACCTGAAAATTGAGGAGGCTATAAGTGAAGTAGAGGGGAGCTATAATTATGCACAGCATATCCAGGAGACCTTCTTGCCTGATGATCTTTATGTAAGGGAATGTTTCCCTGACAGTTTTATCCTGTTCAAACCAAAGGACATTGTAAGCGGCGACTTCTATTTTTTCAGCAAGAGGGAGCATCAGATCGTATTTGCAGCTGTCGATTGCACAGGGCATGGAATACCAGGAGCACTGCTAAGTACCCTGGGTTATGGAATACTTGACCAGGCAGTTAACGAAATAAAACTGACAGAGCCCTCATATATACTCCATCATTTATACTCTAAAATACACCGGTTTATGCGGTATGATTCTGAAGGAACCGGTGTCACAGACGATATGGATATTACTCTGTGTATTCTTGATTCAAAAACTAATATCCTCACCTACTCAGGAGTTAAAAACCCGTTATATCATATCTCGCAGGGAAAACTTATTGAATACCCGGCTCAAAACCACCCTGATGATAATATTGCAGACGGGCAGTGCCAGTTTACATCGACAAAGATTCAGCTGAACAATTCCGATACAATATATTTATGTTCGGACGGCTATTCTGATCAGTTCGGAGGGAAATTTCACAAGAAATATCAAACAAGCAGATTTAAAAGCTTTCTGTTAAATCTCGGAGATTGTTCAATGTCTGAACAAAGTGACAGGTTTTATGAGGCGCTAGAACAGTGGAGGGAAGAAAACAATGAAGACCAGACTGATGATATCCTGGTTATCGGGATAAGGGTATAAACTTGTGAAAAGCTCAGGCAGATTGCGAATGAATAATAGGTTATCCCTTATAGTAAATATCCAGCAAAGCTGTTTTCCTTTTATAATTGACCCTGCAGATCTTGACTTTAATAATCTCTTTCCCCGTCAGTGCTGAAATATCCTTTAAGAGTCTTTCCCTTTTCTCGGGTTTCAGCAAATCCAGTTTTTCATATATGATTGTATGATTCTCAGATTTGTACCTGAGTGAGTACACCTCCAGCAGATAGGCAGACAGAACAATTATGCAATTTATTATCAAAACGCCCAGTAAGGGGAATTTAAGAAGTTTCAGTGAATTGATGACTGATACCCCAAAAGTTGCAAATGTATAGGCCATATCCTTTGCACTGAAATTGCTTGCACGTAACCTGAGTATTCCGAAAACGGCAAAAAGACCTACCGCCATGCCCATTTCTATAAATACCGATCTTAACATAGAGGTTATGAAGAAGGCCATTATACCCATCAAAAAAAAGCTAAAAAGGAATTTCTCTTTACGGGAATATCTGAAATAAATTACCCTTATCAGAATGAACAGAAAAACAATATTGACAGCAAACCGCCACATGATACCCAAAAAGTTCGGGTTGGTCAGATCAAAGATACTATCACTCATTCTATTAATATTTAGGATTAATATTTTTTACATGTACTCGCTAAGTAGGATAAAATTCTGTCTCTTTTCCCAACCAGCAGATCAAAAAATCCGTCGAGATAATGTGTCAGATCTTTTTTTACATTCTTATCTATATATTGAAACTCCTCGATGACCCGGTAAAATTCCTGCTTCTTATCCAGAAACACGTCCAGTTCTTTATTATATACTTCCTTATCCCTGCAAACACCCAGGAAAAGCCTTTCGCGTACATTTTCTACACCAATTTCCTCAGTTGGAATAGCGTATGTCGGATTAACCATTCCGGTCCAGTCAAAATCATGCGGAACAGATATTCCAAGTCCGGCTCCTGTAGGATCAAAATTCTTTGATTTTAGTACAACAACATTATGCAGGCCTGGTACAGACCAGTCATAATTTCCTATCATATAATTGAATATGGCAAGCCTGTCCATAATTTTAGGAATAATATTTTTTTGGTTAAGGTTTACCGATTTAACCAGAAGGCTATTGGTCCGGGCTGCCAGCATTTCTGCCGGTTCAATGAAAAAACCGTATTGTTTTACCGGTTTCTTGTTCTTTTGTGCATCAATATAATTAATGACCAGAAGACGTACTCTGAAACTTGTGTCAGTAAGCACATTAAACAACTTATATGTAAGATATTCTCTCAGTACATAGTCCTCTTTCTCCCTACCTGAACTGCATTGCGGAACCAGTTTTAATTTTGAGATCTTGTTTAGATCAGAATAACCGAAATTTGCTTTTTTAAGGTTCAGCTCGATAGGAGCAAACATACAGAACTTATTTCGGAATACACCACGTGTCCTCAGTCTTATCTCTCTGCTTACAGAATCTGTTTTGCTTAAATGGAAGGTTAAATTAGCTTTCAGATATTCATCCTGAGGCTTGGCCCTGAAATAGGTTGAAAGATCGAATCGCAATGATATTTCAATAAGTTCATTGTCTTTAAAAAGCCTGAAACTCTTTTTTATTGAATCAGGTTTAGCTGTTTGGGCTGTTAAATCATTAATAAAGACTGTTAACAGGAAAAAAAGAAGAGTAACAACTGAAAACTGAAAGAAAATCCTTGTTTTCATTATGTTCCAAGATAACGGGTTTCACAAGCCTACTACCTGATTTTCTTTGTTTTGTTATTAGTAAATTTATAAAATATATTTAACATGCATAACTATTGCTATGTAATTTTGTTAATATCAGGTATATTCAGGTTTTCTAGCTTACCCGTAAATAAACCATTCTTTAAAATTATAAAAAACAGAAAATGAAAATATGGGAATAAGAAAAAAACATAGTTTGTTCCTTGCGTTTATACTGTTTCAGGCGTTTTTAAATATCTCGTTTTTAAACAAAAATGATTTTTTCTCTATAATCATTTTGCCTGACACTCAACATTACTCATCGAGCTACCCCGATATTTTCTATCAGCAAATGAACTGGATCACAGAGAGTAAAACTCTTCTCAATATTCAATATGTTATTCATCTGGGCGATATCACAAACAACAATAAGGTATATGCCTGGGAAGTTGCCAGCAAATCTTTCAAAATTCTCGAAGATGCAGGGGTTCCATATTCAATAGTATATGGAGACAATGACATGAAAAACCCCGAAAAGAATTATTATGACGGGACCCGGCATACAGAACTTTTAAACAGGTATTTCCCGACTACCCGATTTGAGAAACCTGGTTCATGGTGGCATGGCGGATTCTTTGAGCCGGGGAAAATTGATAACTATTATTGCCTGTTCAATTATTCAGAATATAAATTCATGATAATGAACCTCGAGATAGCTCCCAGAAGTGCTGTATTAAACTGGGCTGACAATATTATTTCCAATAATTCTTCGAAAAGAGTTATTTTAGTTACCCATGATTATCTTGACAGGTATGGAAACCGGCTTGATGATCTAAAAACCTTTGGAATGAACGGCAGAGATAAAAACGATAAACTTAAAGGCAATAATGCAGAAACTGTTTTCAAAAAACTTGTTAAAAAGAACCCGAATATAATTCTTGTACTCTGCGGTCACAAAGAGGGTGAATTTCAAAAAGAAGTCAAAATAAAAGAATCGGGGGATTCAGGAAAAAGGAGAAGAGTATTTGAGATCCTGAGCGATTTTCAGGATGAAAGATTAAAAGGGTCTGATGAAAAATCCGGGAAAGGATTGCTTCGTGTATTAAAAATATATCCCGAAAGAAGCGAATTTGTATTATCAACTATAAGCGCTTTAACAGGAAAAAGCAAAGAAGGAGAAATACATTTATTTTTAGATAAATGAGCCTGAACTGACAGAACTTTTAAAAATCTTCAGCATCACGTAAATGGAAAAGAAAGAACCGGGAATTGAAGGCATATGATGTTTCTTAAATTCCGCCGGATGATAATAAAATGGAAACTAAATATATTTTTTGTTTTCTTCTGACTTAGGTTTACCTTTGATAACGAAGTATTTAGAGCTCCTTGTGTCGTTTTGAAAATCTGCTTATACGATGTCAAGCATTATTCCGGGCTACACATATGATGTCTTCATCAGCTATCGCCAGAAAGATAATAAAGGCGACAGGTGGGTCAGTAATTTTGTTGATGCCCTGAAAATTGAAATCGAATCAACCTTTAAAGAAGAAGTCAGTATTTATTTTGACATAAATCCGCATGACGGACTTTTAGAAACACATGATGTTGATGCCTCACTTAAGGAGAAACTAAAATGTCTGGTTTTCATACCTGTTCTCTCACGAACTTATTGTGATCCAAAATCATTTGCCTGGGAGCATGAATTTAAGGCATTTCTGGACCAAGCACTTGTTGATCCCTTCGGGATAAAGGTAAATCTGCCCCATGGGAATGTTGCAAGCAGGGTGCTTCCAATGCGTATTCACGATCTGGACAACGCTGATATTAAATTATTTGAGACGGCTCTGGGGGGAGTTATAAGGGGTATTGATTTCGTATATAAAGAAGCAGGGGTGAACAGACCGCTTACACCAGAAGATGATGAAAAGAAGAACCTGAATAACTCACTATACAGGAACCAGATCAATAAAACTGCAAATGCAATCAAAGAGATTATTTCAGGTTTAAATTCTGACAGCACTAAAGGGATAAAAGAGAATACTGAGGTTCAACAATCATGGCAGGAAGTCAAACCAGGTTCTTCCATCAGTGAACCTACTTCCAAAAAAACATTAAGCCTTAAAACAACCAGAACCCTCGCTTTAATGATTCTTGTAGTTTCATGCATTCTTGGAACATTTATTGCTTACAGAATCCTGAACTTGAATAAGCCTGATAAAACTATTGCAGTTTATTTTTCAGTTGACGAAAAAAAAGATACTGCACTTACAAATGTAGGCATTGTCTTTACCGAAGCAATCTACAGCAAGCTCTATGAAATTAAAAGCCTGATTCTCAGACCAAGACTGGATATGCATCAGTTTGACGAATCATCAAAATCGATTAATGCTATTCGAAAAGACCTTGCTGTAAACTATTTACTTTATGGAAATATAAGAAAAAGCGGGAATGATATAATCATCTGGATTGAGTTAACTTCCGAAAAGGTTAAGAAGGATCTCTGGCTGAAAAAATATACCTGGGACAAAAATCTTATTTCGCAAAATACCAAGGAAATTGTCTGTGAGATTGCCAATAACTTAAAAGCTAAAATTTCTCAGGGAGAATTAAAGAACATAGATATTGAACCAACCAAAAATGCTGAGGCAAATCTGAACTATACTTTCGCAAACGCAATTTCGTATAATGCCTGGTCAGCCTTTAATCTGGGCAACAAATATTTTGAATCAATAAGTTTCAGTTCGGCAATACAGTCTTACGATAAAGCAATAAAAGTAGATCCGAAGTTCGCCCAGGCCTATGCTAAACGGGCTATCGCTAGGGCATGGGGCTATTACACACGGCAACTCGATTCAACACATATAGGAATGTGTCTGACGGATATCAATACGGCAAATAAAATTGATAAAGATCTCCCTGATGTGCAAATAGCATTCGGCTTCTATTATTATTATTGTATAAAAGATCTGGATAAGGCCCTGGAATATTTCAAAAAAGCATCTGAAAAGAGTCCGGCGGACTTTCAGCCATTATTCTACATGGCAATGGTATTTAGAAGAAAAGGTGATTGGTATAAATCACAAAAATTAATAAAAAAAATTATAGATCTCGACCCACAGGATGCACTCTGTCTTACTAACATTGGAATGAATTATGAGTATCTCCATGAATATGATTCTGCCCTGATATTCCAACAAAAAGCAATTGATGTGATGCCGGTTTGGTCCTCTGCGTACAAAAATAAAATAGAAACACTGCTGCTGAAAAACGGTAATACCTCAGAAGCAAGGATTCTTGTTGACTCTGCAATTCAGAAAACAGGTAAGAATTTTCTGGACACGAAAATCCTTCTTGACATATATGACAGAAAATATTCTGAGGCCTTACATAATGCAGAAATATCTGTTCCTTCTGATTATGAAAATAGTTGTATGAAATACATGTTTCTTGCTAATATAAACAGTTACCTGAAAAAACCTGATAATACCAGAATTTATTATGATTCTATGTTTATATGTTTAAGTGATGAGCTAAAGAGTGACAAAAACAATCCTTTGATCAACAGTTACCTCGGTATAGCCAGTGCAGGAATAGGCTATAAAGAAAAAGCAATTGACCAGGGCAAAAAAGCAGTCGACCTCATTAAATATCTGAACCTGGAAAAAAGCGAAATGATAGTTAACCTCGCCAGGATATATACAATGGTTGGTGAATATGATCAGGCGATAAGTACGATTGATTACTTACTTGAGAAACAATTACATACACCCTCTTCTTTTTCTGTTAATTTGCTGCAGCTCGATCCGGTATGGAAACCATTGCTAAGTATCCCGGATATAAAGGAATTATTAAAAAAGCGCTTGGAAAAATAAAAATCATCAACAGGCAAACCAGAATAAAATTGTTAAACCAAAAAAACAAAATTATGGCAAAAGAAATGTTTATTCATCCGACGCAAATTCCCGTGGAACCCCACATCTATTCGCTTTTAAGCCAGGGTTTTTGTGACGAGAATCTAAAAATGTGTATGTTTAAAGCTGTCAGTGAATACAATAAAAAATGCGAAGAAGCATATGAACAGCTACTCATAGAACTAAAGGAATGCCTGGGAGAATCATACTCAGACAAAAAGTAAGTTCACTTTAGTTATTTATCCGGAGGGTAACTTTTTACATTCGTTTTCATTATCCCGGTTTTTGTATCAACATCAGCCTGAATTCCGTCTTCAAGCCAAATCGGAAATGCTTTTGAGTTTATGGGTGAAGCAGTTCCTTTAAAGTTTGTTATCCGTAAATCTTTAAAGTTCCTTACCTCAATGCCATGGGTAAAGTAAGGCATTCGTGTGCCTGTCCATTCCAGACGAAAATTTTCGATTGTTAATCCGGTTACATTCCGGGCTAAAAATGCAGGCAAATCGCGTTGAAATAATTGGTATTTTTCATCACTGCATCCGCGCAGGTCTATATTCCCTCCTGCTACATCGTTCAATTTTGAATCAACCAATTCAAAGGTCACATTACTGAATGTTACATTTTCGATAACGCTTTCTTCTGTTCCAAAAAGCAAGAAACCGTTTTCTCCCTTACAGGTGATATTATCAAATTTAACGTTTTTGATTTTCCCCAATTTTACATTTTCTTTCCCGCGAACAGCCGAAATATGAATAGGTTCGCCATTCCCCCACCAGTCGCCGGTACGAAGCTTTGTTTCAATATTAACGTTCGAGATATTGATGTTTTCCAGAGAACCTTCATCATGTAAAAAAATACCTATCCCGCGGGTAGAATTTGTGATATTACAATTTGATATCGTAATGTTCCGAACCGTATTCTGGTCAAGATAACCAATGCGGATACCACTTGAGTATGACTGTAAATCACAATTTGATACTGTGATATTTTCTGAAGGATGACGCAAATGTTGAAACCCTGGAATCTCAAAATGATGATCATATCCAACGATAGCTATGGCATCATCTCCTGAACGAATATCACAGTTTGATATGATTACATTATTACAGCTCGTTATATCAATGCCATCAGCATTCGGAGCAAGCATATTCGTCCACAAGCGAATTCTGTCCACAATTACTCCATCACAATCTGCAAAATGCATTGTCCACATAGGTGCCTTGGTAACAAATACATCCTTTATGGTTATTCTTCTGCAGTTGCTGAAAATAAACATTTGGTAGGGTCGATCTTTAGGTACAACCGGACCATCACCAATTCCACCATCTATTACTTTTCTGAAGTTTTCTTTCTGGCGCGTATATTTTGAACCACCAGCATCAATCTTTTTAGCTTTATTCAGGTCAAAAAAATTATCGCTATTACCATCAATATTGCCAAAACCCGAAATACTTATATTCTCTGCATTTTCAGCAAAAAGCATTCCGTAATGCACCTCGTTGTAAGGTGTGTAGTCTTTCAGGTCAGGGCTTCCACGAAGGATGGCTCCGGATTCAAGATACAGATGAACATTACTTTTCAGATTAACCGTTCCGATGATAAACACTCCTGTTGGAACTATAACCCTACCACCCCCATTCTGATAACATGCATCAATAGCTTTCTGGACGGCTCCGGTGCTTAGAGTTTTACCATCACCAACTGCTCCGTAGTTCAGAATATCAAATGACTGGGAATTGACTTTATTCAGACCAATAAATAAGAAGACAATTATTAAGCTGTATTTTATTTTATTCATAGTTTGTTTATTCAAATTTGTATGTTTTCAGGTAATAATTTATCTTATTTAATCCAGTGTAATGTATTGACAGAAGCCTTGTTTATTACTAATATTCGCCAACACCTTTCTATATATCAAAGTTAAACGAAGAAAGTGAAAGAGGGACTTTGTACCCGAAAAATTTTAAATCCGGAACTCTGTAAATTGTCTGTCTTCAGTCGCTTTTTATAGTTTGTTGTATTATTTTGTTGACTGTATGAAACTGATTCTCTTTATCTTTATATTAAAAATAAATGAAGGGTTTAAAAGGTAGAAACTTTAGTTAAGCAGCAATTCCCAAATCTAGTTGATTGTTTAAAACAAAAGTCTATGAAAAAGCCTCCTGTTATCTTCATTGTCAAAAAGGAATATTATAATATCGGGATTGGTTATATGGCTGCTGTTCTAAGGGATGCAGGGTTTGAAACTGAAATAATAGATTTTTGCGCAGGAAGATCAGAAATACTAAAACAGCTGAAAAACATTAAACCTCTGATAGTTGGCTTTTCTGTGATTTATCAGTATCATATCGACCAGTTTGAAAAGCTGATCCGATTCCTGAGGAAAGGCGGAATCACTTGCCATTTCACTGCCGGCGGGCACTACGCAAGCCTGAAATATGAAGAACTTTTTAAGATTATTCCATCACTTGATTCAGTAGTCAGGTTTGAAGGTGAATATACTATGTCTGAACTCACAAAAAATATATATTCGGGAAAAGAATGGAGTAATATTAAGAGTATTGCATATGTGAATAACTCGAAGTTAACCGTTAATCCACTAAGACCGCTTGAAAGAGATCTCGACAGGTTCCCCTACCCGCTTCGTACAACTCTTAGCGATTACGCCTTTGACAAAAAATATGCGACCATACTTGCCGGCAGAGGGTGTCACTATAATTGCTCGTTTTGCAATCTGAAAGAATTCTATCTGCCTTTTCATGGTCTTGCCAAACGAATCCGAAAACCTGAATCGGTTGTTACGGAAATGGAATATCTGTTCAGGGAGAAAGGTTGTTCTGTTTTTTTGTTCCAGGATGATGATTTTCCGGTTAGGCATAAACATGGAACCGCCTGGACAGAGAAGTTTTGCGAAGAACTCAGCTCCAGCGGAATAAGTGATAAAATAATATGGAAGATAAACTGCCGTCCCGATGAGGTGGATCCGGAACTTTTCAAAATGATGAAAAGAAATGGACTATTCCTTGTTTTTATTGGTATTGAGGATGGTACAGATTCAGGGTTAAAAAGAATTAATAAAAACATGACTGTCGCTAAGAGTCTGGCAGGGATTAATACTCTTAAAAAACTTGAAATAGGTTTTGATTTTGGATTTATGCTTTTTCAGCCTGATACAACCTTCAGATCTTTAAATGATAATCTCCAATTTCTCAGGGAAATTTGCGGCGATGGATATTCTTCAATGCCTTTTCTCAAATTGATGCCCTATTATGAAACCGACGTGGAAAGGGAACTACTTGCACAGGGAAGGGTAAAAGGGAAACCTGGTTACAGGGATTATGATTTTCTG
>Ga0302284_1000268_pt1 | contig 25039 bp, 16 predicted proteins | sample III_Fen_E2_1_FD_198760 | JGI IMG/M metagenome (GOLD analysis project Ga0302284, IMG submission 198760) | Peat permafrost microbial communities from Stordalen Mire near Abisko, Sweden - III_Fen_E2_1 | ecosystem: Environmental > Terrestrial > Soil > Wetlands > Permafrost | place: Sweden: Abisko...
TATTATTGAAAGGTAAACCGATTCATAATTAGGTTCAATTAAAAAGATGAATTTAAAAGATGTGTATAAAGATTAGCCTCTTGGGGGAGGGGTTTGGGAGAGGTTAAAAGAGCTGAAATATTAAATTGTTGGTAAAGGAAATAGATTAACCTAATTTTGTAAGTATGAATAAGTCTCTTAAAGTTTTTTCCTTATTTTTAATTGCAATTATTTTAATTGCATCCTGTTCCGGAAGGAAAAAAAAGAAACCTACATCAGAATCAACATTGTCAACGTATTATCAGGAACAATACCGTCCTCAGTTTCATTTCTCCCCGGAAGCCAAATGGATGAATGATCCGAATGGACTTGTCTATTTTGATGGAGAATATCATCTGTTTTACCAGTATTATCCTGATAGCACAGTTTGGGGACCGATGCATTGGGGACATGCTGTAAGTCGAGATCTGCTGCATTGGAAACATTTGCCGATTGCACTTTATCCCGATTCTCTGGGCTATATATTCTCAGGCAGTGCAGTTGTTGATCTGACTAACACTTCCGGTTTCGGTTCAGCTGATAACCCGCCTATGGTCGCAATTTTTACTTATCACAATCCTGTCCTGGAGAAAAGCGGTAGTATAAAATTTCAGAATCAGGGCATTGCCTACAGCCTTGATAAAGGCAGAACATGGTTAAAATATTCCGCTAACCCGGTTCTGAAGAACCCCGGCATAAGGGATTTCAGAGACCCAAAAATGTTCTGGAATGATAAGGCAAAAAAATGGAATTTAATTATGGCGGTTTATGACAGGGTACATATCTATTCTTCTTCAAATTTGAAGACGTGGACCTTTGAAAGCGAATTCGGATCAGGTATAGGGGCTCATGGAGGTGTTTGGGAATGCCCCGATCTTTTTCCGCTTAAAGTGGAAGGAGGAGAGACGGGAAAATGGGTTATGCTCGTGAGTATTAATCCAGGTGGACCAAATAAAGGCTCTGCAACACAGTATTTTACGGGTGAATTTGATGGTCATACATTTGTACCGGATGAGTCCGGTGAAAAATGGATTGATTGGGGTCGCGACAATTATGCCGGAGTGACCTGGTCAAATATTCCGGTAAGTGATGGTAGAAGGATTTTTATCGGATGGATGAGTAACTGGAATTATGCTACAGTAGTACCAACATCCGTATGGCGCAGTGCTTTAACATTACCCCGCGAATTATCTTTAAAATTGGAAGACGAGCACTTTTTTCTTACTTCGAAACCAGTAACAGAACTTGGGAATCTGCGTATTGCGACTGATACAATTAGTATAAAACAACTTAGTTTTTCGGGAGAAAAAGAAATTCCTACAGGCAATCTCTCATTAATGCAGAGCGAAATGCTGTTTGGATTTACTCTCTCAGATAACAAGACTGATTCATTGGGAATTATCCTGGGAAATAGTTTTAATGAAAGATTTATTATTGGCTACTCTGTAATTAGAAAGCAGTTTTATACTGACCGCAGAAATGCAGGTAATTCAGGTTTCTCAAAAGAATTTGCAGGCATTTCCGTCGCACCCTATAAAGCCGGATCAGTTCTAAAGATGCACATATTGATTGATGCCTCTTCTGTGGAATTGTTTGTTGATGACGGCAGACTGGTAATGACAACTCTTGTCTTTCCTAATGAGAAGTTTACCTGGCTAAAATTGTTTTCAAAAGGGGGAACCGGTTCATTAAATAAGGCAGCCTTTCATGGTCTTGAAAAAATATGGTGATAGGTGAAAGGAATCTTGTTCGGATTCTTGGTTTAGCTGTTAGATTTTTAATCTGATTTTGAGTCTTGCAAGCAGAGCGGTTAATCCAACCATTAACAATGCCCATACTAATGATCCTGCGACTACGATTAACGGATTCTGAGATTGCTTATAAAAAAGTATCGGGATACCGAAGCTCCAGATCAGGTAGTATAGAATGTCAGGAGCGATGTATGTAGTAAGGGAATTCTCACCTGCCGGCTGTAAAAATGATGCCCATTTTATTTTGTTCCTGATATCAATTATCCAGTATAATAATATGAAAACCAGGAAACTGATACCACTACAAATCATTGCCCAGCTTGGTGTTGCCTGAATTTTTGAGATTATAAACCACTTTCTGAGAATGAATCCTGACATTAAAAAGATTAGTCCCAGACCAATAAATATCAATATTGATTTTTTGAACTCCTTAGCCGGTATTGTCTTGATCAACAGACCTCCGATCAGACCGGAGAGCACAATAAAAGGCACATTGCCATCAATAATAATTCCCAGAATTGGTTTAACAGGCTTCAGAAATTCAAGTAATTTCCAGTCTGAGAGCATATTCATGATAAGAAAGAATAATGCAAATAATGATGTTTTCAGTATAGAATCACGGAAAAGAACATAGGTGAATGCAGATATAAGGTATCCCCATCCGATCAATCCAAGTATGCCCCACCAACCTGTAATAAGAGAGCCATTATTGCCGGATTGTCCTGATTTGAATTTCAATACCAGGAATGCAAATATTGCAAGTCCAAGGAATTTCAAGCCGGTTATAGTAAAGAACTTATTTTCCTTATCCTGATAATCGTTCCAAAAAAGAAATACTGCCAGGTACATTAAAATTGCCCATAAGTTTTTGCTTATCCCTGATAATTCAGGATTGACCCTGCCGCTGTTTAGCATCAGGACACCAATGATTATAAGACTTAATGACCTTGTGAGTATATGTCTGCTTATATCCCGGAGCGATTGACCTGAAGAAAACCTCTTTGAAAATGCAAAAGGAATAGCCATTCCCACAATGAAAAGGAATCCTGGAAATACCCAATCAGCGAGCCCCATTCCGTCAAAATCTGCGGCGCGATGACCAAGCCATGCAGGAGCTACATTCATATTCAGGTCGTTTACAAATAGCATCAGAACAAGGGTAAGTCCCCTCATGATATCAATTGACGAGATACGGTTATAGTTAGTCATTCAATGGAGATAATTTATTACGTAAAGGTTAAAAAAATAAAGATAAAAAGTATCTCCTGTATTCAAATGATGAAATTTTTGATATGATATAAAACTGTTTTAGTGTAAGTAACGAAAATTATTATTTATCGGATGGAGAAATTTCCTGCCTGGTTTCCTTGCAGAATAGGCTCAATTAGATATGATAAATTCTCTTCGGGGATATTCATATTTCCAAATAAGACCTGTTGGAAATATGATCAATCGCCCGAAAAGAATTTAAATTTTTCTGAAAGGAAGAGTTTCGTTTCCTGTCTGAGATGAGTAGAATTACATATAAAAAAATTTCCGCTTTTGCCTGAATATGTCAGGAGGCTGAAGCCTGCATTTCTCTTATAGTTTCTTCCGAATTTCCATTTCCCCCACTTTCAGCTACATCTACTCTGCCTCCATTGTATTTTCCGGCTATAGTATCAAGAAGACTATTGAATTTATTCTTTACAGAATCGAGATAGTCTTCTCCTTTTTTGACTATTTTTTGCCGGCTTTCAGACCCTTTATCGGGAGCAAACAGAACCCCGATCAATGCACCTGCGGCTATTCCGGCCAGTGCCCCTAATATGATTTTTCCCGAGTTCATAATTAAAATTTTTAATTGTTTATACTAAGTTTCTGTACCTTATGTCTATGGAACAGTATTAGCGTGTTTTTGTTTGGTAAAACCGGTATTTAATTACAGGATTGTCAAAGCTCAGAAATCCTGCCAGCCGATTTTAGTGGAATACCAAACCTTGTCATGATTTACTCATGTCAGTTTTTTTCAGGCAATAAGAAGAATTCACTATGGTTATATTTTGTACTGAGGAATTTTCATTAACTCTCCACTTTTCAGTGCCGATGAATGGGCAATTATTCCGGCAACGGTCAGGTTCAACGCCATCCCGATATCAACTGCAGGTTTGCGGTCTTGAAGAATTGATGTGACAAACTCATCCATTAAATAACCATGCGAACCGCCATGTCCTCCCTGATGTACTCCGGGAGGCAGTGGCGGGCGACTCAGATTTGGAAGAATTTTTTCGAGACCTTCATATTTTCCGTAAAACGAACCTTTCTGTCCACGGATACGACCCCTCTCACCTGCATCTCCTGGTGTGTCCCAGCTGACAGCCATCCTTGATACTCCACCTTCGCTCGTCAGGAACTGAGCTATTTCCGTTCCAAAGGTGTTCTTAAATTTGTTGTCGATTAAATGTGGTATAATGCTTGGGACTCCGATACAGGATACATCGATGAAACTTCCTGCGGTAACACCTATATAATATGCATTGGAATGGGTTGGATACCACTGTGGTGGAAGTCCGATTCGCCATCCCTTATACGAGTCAATGGGCACTGGCATATAGTGAAAATATTCTCCTTCTGAATAGATGAGTTTACCTAGGCCTCCTGCTTCATATATTTTACGCATAGCATAAAGATCAGGTCGAAAATATGAGGTTTCGAACATCATATAATGAAGTCCACTGCTTTTAACTGCCTCGTAAAGTTTGTCAGCATCTTCTAGCGATCCAAACACTGCAGGCACTGCTGATGCTACATGTTTGCCATGTTTTAGGGCATCGATGGCATGCCTGGCATGGCTGGGAGCATCAGTAGCTATAAATACTGCTTCAATGGAATCATCTTTGATAAGTTCCTCAAGCGAGGGATATGTTTTTGAGCAACCGCAAACTTTTGACATATTGGCACAACGATCAGGAATAAGATCACTGACCGCAACTACTTCTACGTTTGGATGGTTCTGAAAACTAAACTGAGATGCAAATTGACAGACGCCATGACCAATCAGACCCACCCGAAGTTTACGGTCTGATACAGGTATCCACCCTTTGTAAACTTCCGGACCGTTATCTTCCTGTTCAAACCCCTGTATCTTAGGTATTTTTTCTCTTATTTTGCATGCCAGATTAGGAGCAAGAGATAATCCAGCGATTCCAATACCAGCCATGCCCAGAAAGTTGCGCCGGCTTATGAACTGATTTTGCTTTTTCATTTATTTTGAATTGCTTAAGATTAATAAAGATAAACCTGAAGAGAAATAATTTTTCAGAATTTTATCGATCAGGACAAATATAATCAATGCTAATATACATATCTAGGCTGAAAGTTGATTTAAAATTATTTCCATCAAACTATTGAAGTAATTGATAATTATTTGATCATATTAAAAATTCTTTATTTTTTGAAATCAACGTGTTGAAGAATAAATTTACGTTTGTACAAACTTGTAAAAAGGTAATTTTAAATGATTTATTAATAATCTTTAACATTGGGAAATTATTTTTTTATAAAAAATGAAATAAATTTGAAAATCGAGGTTGTATAATTGAGAGACTTACCCTTGTTATTATTTAATTCAATCTAACCGTATGCATAAATTAATTATTGTAACATTTCTCATTTCCCTGAGCTGCTCTTTTTCGTTTTCTCAGACAGACGAGAAGCTGAAATCTGATATCCGCAATACAGGATACATTCATAGTCCGCTGCCGCTCGACCAGAGCAAGTCGTTTGAGACCTTCGGACTTACCAAAAAAGTGACTGTTTCCGATATGCTTTGCGACATGGAAGACATAAAAAAATGGTCACATAAAGGAGTTGGTACCATGTCACAAACTTCTGAAAGGAGTATTTCCGGGAAGTATAGCCTGAAGCTAACTGCTCCCACAATACTTAGTGAGTTTCTCGACTGGGGAATAGGCAGGGGAACCTCCATGGCTACCTTTGACGCCGGTGGCAAAAACTGGGAGAAATATAACCGTATCAGGTTCAACATTTATCCCGATTGTGAAGGTGCCCGCAGCATATATCTGAATCTGTACGTGGAGAATGATGGTAAAATCAAAGTACCTGATCAATACGGGCGGGAAGGATTTCATGAAATAAACCTGGTCAACGGTCAGTGGAATGAGTGTTTTGTCGAGATGTCAGAGCTGCCACGGGATAAGGTCACTAAATTATCTTTTGCCATTGAAGTATTTGGAAAAGAGCGTACAATGGGCGATTCCCTGAAGTTTGACATTGATGCCGTAGAACTTCAGACAGTTGAAAATCCTGAAGTAGTAAGCGGTTGGAAACCTGCTGAAAACAGGATCATTTATTCGACTACAGGATACAGGAACAATAGTGAAAAATCAGCAATTATAAGGGTGAAAAATCATGATGGAATGTTCAGGTTAGTTGATTACACTACCTCGCAGGTAGCCTATGAAGGGGAAATAAATACAGCTAAAACGCATCTCGGCGATTTTGAAACCATTGATTTTACTAATTTCAAAAAAGAAGGACAATATCAGATCCGTGTTGGTGACGTTACAACAAAGCCGTTCTATATCAATCATAATATTTGGGATAATTCTGCATGGCGGGTACTGAATTTTATGTTTTGCGAACGATGTGGTTACCCTGTACCGGGGAAACATGGAGTCTGCCATTCCGATCTTAACGGTGAATTCAATGGACATATATTTCCGGTAAACGGAGGCTGGCATGATGCAGCTGATATGTCACAGCAATCTCTGCAAACAGGAGAAATTGCATATTCAATGCTGGAAATGGCAAACAGAGCTAAGGAAAAGAACAATACCGATCTGTATCTGCGTCTTACTGAAGAGGCGCTATGGGGTCTGGATTATATTATGAAAACCCGGTTAGGGGATGGTTATCGCATGCAGACCTGGGGCACCAATCTCTGGACCGACGGTTTTATCGGTTCAATAGATGATACCGGAAGGCGTCAGGTGACCGCTACAAACAGTGGGTTTGAGAATTTCCTTTTCTCTGCCATAGAGGCATACGCATCAATGAGTCTCGACAATGATAAGATGTTGAAAGAGAACTTGCGTAAAATTGCCAGAGAGGATTTTGGTTTTGCGATTAAGCGATTCGAGGAACTGGGTTACAATGAGAGGATCTCGAAGGGACATGGCCATGCATATATGGCATCGCAGAGCCAGTACATGGCAACTGTTTCATGGGCGGCCAGTATGCTGTTCAAATTAACACAAGAAAAATATTATGCAGAAAAAGCTGCCGAGTTTATTAAATATACATTACAGTGTCAGCGAAAAGAACCGCTGAACGATATAAACAAAACAAGAGGTTTCTTTTACCGCGACCTCGATAAGAAATCCATTGTGCATTTCAATCATCAGTCGCGCGACCAGGTTTATATGCAGGCATTGACAGCGCTTTGCGAAACACAACCGGATCATCCCGATTATGCAACATGGGAGAACTCCATCAGGATGTACGGTGATTACCTGAAAAATATAATGCAGTATGTACAGCCATATGGAATGGTTCCGAGCGGCATATATCAAAAAGATGAAGTGAAGGATTCGGCTAATTTTTATATTGTACAGGTGGGGATTCATCAGGATGTATCCAAAGACTTTAAGGAACAGCTTGAGAATGGGATCAAACTCGATGACGATCATTATCTCAGGATTTTTCCGGTTTGGTTCTCATTCAAGGGTAATGCAGCCGTACACCTTGGGACAGGAAAATCAGCAGCTCTATGTGGAAAATTCCTGAAAGACAAAGAACTTATGAATATTGCTGAACAGCAATTGTTCTGGATAGTCGGAAAAAATCCTTTCGGTCAGTCATTAATATGGGGAGAAGGCAGCAATTATCCTCAGCTGTATACTGCGTTGCCCGGAGAAATGGTAGGGGAGATACCGGTAGGTATGCAATCCAGGTTCAATGAAGATGCCCCATACTGGCCACAGTTCAATACTGCTACCTATAAGGAGGTTTGGGGATCATCGGCCGGTAAATGGTTCTCACTGATTTCGGAGTTTTAACATGGTCAGTATTGATAAGCTGAAACTTATACTAATACCTGACAAAACACCTTCACATGGAGTAGTCTTCTTTTACTGGCCATTATTTGAAAGGGATTCCTTAAGGATGGAAGTGATCAGAAGATTGGTTAACGAATTATTATGATGTACTATTCATACTTAAATACCTTCTGATAATAGAGTGATTTTTTGTTCCTCCTGCAACTTTTTTATCATATTATTTGCATTGTCTATTGCTAAAATTTTTTTCTTTTGCATCCATGAATCTCCTATGGTACTATTCATGAATTTATCAAACACCAAACGAATAGTTGTATTCATTAATCCATTGTATATATCAGCGGGATTATTTGCCATAATTCGATAAGAAACTGCCATCCCCCCTTCCAGATATGTATTGAAATGCCAGTAACGGCTGGGCATGAATACTGCATCCCCGGGCTGAACGATAAAATCGTATCCCTCGACATACCTGAGGGCAGAAAATTTTTCATAATCCGGTTGATCGGGATCAATCAGTGAAAATGAAGTCAGTGGAACTTTATAGATTAATTTGTCATAAAACGGAGATATCAAAATAACTCTTTTTCTTCCGATAATCTGTGTCATCAGTACGCTTGAGCAATCGATATCAAAATGAAAACGGACTTTGGAATTCTTACCCCCAAAAAAAGCTAACCCAAGATTCCCTAGTACACCTTTAACCAGATCGGGAGTTGGGAACTCTTTTCGTAATTCGGGAAATTCTTTAAACATATTAAGGAGAAATATCCTGAATGGAGTCTCTTCATCCCTCTGAATTATTGAAGAATATTCAGAAAAACTCATAATTAAATCGTAACCTGTATAAGCTGTATTTCTTGATTTCGAGCTATCGATTATTCCAACTTTATGGTTCCCCATTATTTTGTTAAGATATTCGAATGTCCAGAGTTTCCCCGCCGGGAAGAGGTTGGCAAAGTTCTTGATAATGAGTGGTTTGGATTTTGTCAGATAATGATTTCGAAACTTATCACGTGACAATTCCAGCGCATCTATCTGATCAATTTGTAATGATAGTTTCATAAGTCAGGGATTAAAACAATGAACTACAGATACGGCAATTCTATATATTTTTCATTCAAAGTAAAATCTATGATCATTAAACATTCAACAGTTCCTGGCAAAAAAGGTTTACAATCAATTTTACGAAAATCTAAAATGCATTGTCAACGAAGGTAGATTGATAGTCATTGAAATTTTAAGGTAAACACAGATCCCTTATCCGGAGAAGAGTTCACTGAAATTGTGCCATAATGGTTTTGCATTATTTGCTTCGACAGGCTTAATCCTATACCTGAACCATTTTTCTTGGTTGTATAAAATGGCACAAATATATCTTCGATAATATCACCGGGTATTCCACTTCCATCATCTTCTACCAGGATAAATGTACCCTCATCAGAAATGAATGCATTGAGGTGAATTGTTCCGTTCTTCTTCCCATTTATAGCTTCAACCGCATTTTTGATTAAATTGATAAGAGTCTGTTCAATCTGGGCGTAGTCTGCTACTATTGCAATATCTTCAGGATTTACACTTGCAGTGATTTTAATGTTTTCTGAAATAATTGATTCCATGAGGAGTTTGCATTTACTGAACAAGCTCCCAATAGTGAATCTGCATAAATTAGGTTTTGGCAGTGAGGTTAAGCTTCTGTATTTTTCAACAAAATCCAATAATCCTTTCCCGGTTTCTTCAATAGTATTCAATCCTGAAAGTGTTTTAGAGACTATCTGGCGATCAATATTTTCCAATGGAATCGGCCTTTCATCATCCTTCTTTTTAAAGTAGCCTGAAATCACACCGGTAAGAGAGGTAATAGGACTAATGGAATTCATGATTTCATGGGTTAAAACCCTGATTAATCTTTGCCAGGAATCCAGTTCTTTCTTATCGAGTTCATTTGTAATATTCTGAAAAGAAACCAGTTTTATTATATTGCTTTCAAATTTTAGTTCGGTGGCTTTTACTAAAATGCTTTGTAAATGATTGCCTATTTTCATTTTATGCAATATTTCCTGCCCGGGTTTTATAGTATTAAGAATTATAAATATTTCATTATTTGTAGTTATTAAGGATGATAAATGCTGCGGTTGTTGAATGTTTAAATACTTTTTTATTGCCCTGTTGCATATTTCTATCCTGCCATTTGTATCAAATGATAACAATCCTATGTCTACATGGTCTACAACGTTTTGTAAGAACTGGCTTGTTCTTTCATTTTCAATTTTAATATTCTGAATGATCGTATTTAAATTATTCATTCTGTCATGTAATTTCCCGAATGAGTTATTTTTTGCTTTTTCAGGGAATCGAACGGATGAGTCATGATCCTGCACCGATGAAAAGAATTTTTCCAGATCTGTATTTGTTTTATTAACCTGAATTACAAGCCAATAAGTTTGAAACAAAATCAGGAAAATCACACCTGTCAAGGTATAGTAGTATCCGCGGTCAATATGCTGTAAGACTATCCCTAGTGATATACTGGTTAAAACAATAAAGGTTACCCTGATCAGTATATTGTTGAAGAATCTATTTAATAACATGTTTACAGGTTTCTATAGGTTATACTTTAGCATTTTATTATACATGGTCTGTCTGGCTATGTCCAATTCCTGTGATGCCTTTAAAACACTTCCATTATTGCTGTCGAGCGCAATTTGTAAAGCTCGTTTTTCTATTTCGGCAAATGTCGGAGGCTTTTGGTTAAGAGATGGTTGCAGTATTATATGTGAGATAATAAAATCTTCCGGCATTAAAATATCAGAATCACATAAAATAACAGCTTTTTCAATTGTATGACGTAACTCCCTCACATTTCCGGGCCAGTTATATTTCATGAGTTTGTCAAGGGTTTTGCTGCTGAATTTCAAATGAAATTTCTCGTATTTACCTGCATACTCCTTCATAAAATGTTCCGCGAGTAAAACAATGTCTTCTCCACGATCACGCAAGGGAGGAATTTCAATCACAATTGTATTAATCCGGTAATATAAATCCTCCCTAAAAAGATTCTTTGACACCATTTCCTCCAGATTTTTATTAGTTGCACAGATAAGTCGAATATCAAAAGGGATTGGTGTTTTTGAGCCGACTTTGTGTATAACCCTATTCTGAATGGCTGTAAGCAGTTTAGATTGCATAGTGAGAGAAAGGTTGCCTATTTCATCTAAAAACAAAGTGCCGCCTGAAGCTGTCTCAAACCACCCGGTTTTATCTTCTCTTGCATCAGTGAATGCCCCTTTAATATGTCCGAACATCTCACTCTCAAACAATGATTCAGTAATTGTGCCTATGTCAATGCTGATAAAGACTTCGTCGGCTCTTCGCGAATTATTATGGATTTCTTTTACTATTAATTCTTTACCTGTACCGTTCTCGCCTGCGACTAAAACATTTGCATCTGTCCGGGCTACTTTATTAATTACCTTCAACACATTTTCCATTGGCTGCGATTTGCCTATTAATGGAGTATACTGTTTACAAATCCCTTTGTTTATCTGCTTTTGCCTGTCGCGGAGCTTTTTATTCTCAATCTTTGATTGCCTGAGATTAAATGCTGCCTGCATTGTAGTAATCAACTTATTATTGTCCCATGGTTTTACTACAAAATCGGTGGCGCCTTCTTTTATAGCTCTTACAGCCAGATTTACATCTGAATAAGCAGTTATCATAACCACAGCTGCAAGAGGATCAGATTTTAATATCCGGTTGAGCCAGAAAATGCCTTCATTTCCTGTATTGACGCCTGCTGAAAAGTTCATATCCAGTAAGATTACATCAAACTGCTCCTTATTTATATAACTGAGGATTTGATTAGGATTTGAGATTCCTGTAATACTTTCAAATTCAGGTTCAAGGAGCTGAATCAGTGCTTTTAAGACCTGTTTATGGTCATCGACGATCAGTAATTTGCCATGCATATTTTCTGCTTTAATTGATGATTGATAGAACTCGCATAGAATCCCCAATTAATTTTTCTTTGTTTACGCCGGCTCCAAGGGGAGCAAAGAACCGAGACAGCTTTGCTGTCGAGTTCGGCGCAGCCAAAAATCAATTTACCTTCGCTTTTGTCATGTTAATTTTATGTCATGTCAATAATATGGACATAAAATGCCCCTATATTAGACAAATATAAATAATTTTATTTTGATATTATGGCTTAAATAACTAATTTTCAGTAAGTAAAAATTTTTGGTATGGTAATTGGAAATCCTTTAACCACAAAGGAACACAAAGGATGCACAAAGGGCACAAAGATTTATTGATTTGGAATAGCAACTGGCACCCAGTACCCAACACCGCGCAGCTATGATAAGAAACTACTTCAAAATCGTTTTCAGGAATATCAGACGGAATTCCACATATTCAGTTTTGAATATCAGTGGAATGGCAATTGGAATGGCCTCGGCAATTTTAATCCTTTTATGGGTTCAGGATGAATGGAGTTACGACAGGCACTTCAAAAATGCAGACAATCTATATCGAATTCTCGAAAAAAACTCCACTGGTGAAGGTATGATTATGGCCCCAACAGCAGAAGCCCTACCTCATGTTCTGAAGGAAGAATATCCCGAAGTAATCAGGTCTACAAGAATCGGGACTCCTCCGGGATTCACATTACAAAAAGGCGAAGAATTCATAGAAGAAAAGGTCGCTATGGTTGATAAAGATTTCCTAAAGATGTTTGATATCAAATTCGTCCGGGGCGATATTAACAATGCATTAAACGGGCCACGAAACATTCTTATCACGCAAGAAATGGCTCACAAATACTTCAAGAGAGAAGATCCTCTTGGAAAAGTTTTGACAGCGGTGGGGGGCCAGGTTGTTTTCAAAATAACTGGTGTTGTACAGAGTCTTCCTCTAAATAGTCACATCCAGTTTGATATTCTACTGCCCGCTGAGTGGAATGGAGTACCAGATAATGAATGGAACTGGAGGGAATATAATTATATTGAACTTAAAAATGGAAGTGACAGTAAATTAGTTGGTGAGAAGATAAAGGATGTTCTAAAAAAGCATATACAGAATTCAAATTCGGAGATTTTCCTTCAAAATATCAAAAAAATTCATCTTTTTTCATCCGGCAAATATACCTATGATATTGGCGGACATGGTGATATAACCTATGTCATGGTATTGAGCCTCATTGCTATTTTTATTCTTATTATTGCTTGCATCAACTTTATGAATCTTTCTACTGCACAATCAGCCAGGAGAGCCAGGGAAATTGGTATACGTAAAATTGCGGGGGCTAATAAACAAAGAATAATCCTTCAGTTTTTAGGGGAATCTCTGTTGATAGTGCTGGTGGCCCATGTATTAGCCATGATTTTGGTTGAATTATTTTTACCCGGATATAATAACCTTTCAGGAAAGCAGCTGCATGTTAATTATCAAAGCGCATATTTATATATTGGCTTGATAACCATTGTATTGTTTTGCGGATTACTGGCGGGAAGCTATCCGGCATTTTATCTTTCATCTTTAAAACCCCTCGATACATTAAAAGGACTTATCAATAAAAATCCTGGCAATCAACAGTTCAGAAGAGTCCTGGTTATCTTCCAGTTTTCACTTTCAGTTCTTCTTATTGTTTGTACTCTTATTGTCAGAAGTCAGCTGCACTACATTCATAATAAAAGCCTTGGTTTTAATAAAGATGACATCGGTTATTTTATGTACCCTGCAGCACCCTGGGATCGTGTACTTAAAACAGTAAAAAATGAGTTAAACAAAAATCCTGATATACTAAGTATAACTGCCGGGCCGATCAGTCCATTCAACATTGAAGGTACAATGAGCGGTCTTAGCTGGACCGGCAAAAAGGAGGGCGAGGATGTATTGTTTTATGGCCTTGATGCTGACGTCGATTTTGCCAAAACTTTTAAACTTGAACTAAAGGCCGGACGTTTCTTATCATCAGAATTTGCAACTGATTCAAGTTCGATAGTGATAAATGAAGAGGCAGAGAGAGTCCTTGGTTTTAATAACCCAATCGGGCAGACAATAACATACGCACACGGACAAAAGTATAATATTGTCGGTGTGGTCAAAGATTTTCATTTTAAATCATTACATCATAAAATCGGTCCTTTAATAATGGGAATTGGCGCTTCTAACGTTTTTTACGTCAAAATGAAACAATACAATATATCTTCAACAATTGAATCCATCAGGAAAACTTTTGATTCATTTAAACCAGTACTTCCACTGAATTTCCATTTTCTTAATGAAGATTTTGATAACATGTACCAAGCTGAACAAAGAATAAATAGAATATTCTCATGGTTCTCATTCCTGGCAGTTATAATATCTTGTCTTGGACTTATTGGATTATCCTCATTCATGACAGAACGAAGGACTAAAGAGATTGGTATAAGGAAAATTAATGGCGCAAGGTCATCAGAAATTTATTCACTGCTGTCAGGGGAATATGTCAGGTGGGTAATGATCTCGATAATTATTGCATGTCCGGTCGCCAGGTTTGTAATGTATAAGTGGCTGCAAAACTTTGCTTACCACATCGATATAGGCTTGTGGATATTTGTATCGGCAGGTGTCGTTGCATTAATTATTGCATTGCTTACGGTAAGCTGGCAGTCGTACAGGGCGGCGAATAAAAATCCGGTTGAGGCACTGAGGTACGAATAAGTTTCCGCCTGAATTCCCCAATTGGGACCGACTGCTAAGAAATTGCACTGCGGTCAATTTTAAGGAGGTACACGCTACAGGGGCGGAAAAGATGTCTTAGCTCCTCATTTTGATGGTAACTTCATCTTTTGTCCGCTGTCACAAAGTTTCATAGCGAATTGTTTTACGGCATCCTGTCCGGCAAGGACGTCACCAATAGTTGGTTCCACGGGAAAGTCGGGTATTATGCCTGTTTCCCTGGAAAGGCCTTTCACGGCTGCAGTGTAGGTCGTCCGAGCCACATTAAGTATCAGATGTGTGGCGGAAGTTTGAAGCTTTATATGGTCATCATTGCATTCATAAGTGCCGCCGGTTTCTTCTCCTACAAATGTAGCACGCCTGCTATATTTTAAAAGGGCACAGAGATGCCCTGTAGTAGAAAAACAGCCGCCATTGATAAGGACATACAGCTTGCCTGCAAAGGCGTTCTTTCCCGATACAGGGATGGGCTGTGCAAGTGCTTCATAGCCTTCGTAGGTACGTACAAAATAAGGGGCAGCTTGTCTTTCGAGATATGACAGGAGTCGTGAAGCACAAATAGGATCGCCTCCGCTATTGTTGCGCAAATCGAGGATGAGGTTTTGAATTCCTGCCTTGTGTACTTGTTCAAAGGCACTGTCGAGGAAGGCATAAAATTTTTGCCGGTTGTCATAATAACCAAAGGTCGGGATGCTCATAACAGCCGCATTTTCAGAATTCGAATTTTCCACGCGTAATTCACCTCCTCCGGAAAAAGATCCGGAAAGAGTGCCGATTGGATTATCCCAGGCAGCTTTTCTGGACACGGGTTTCAGCACCTGAACTTGTACTTTGGTGCTTCCAGGCGGGATAAAATTTACTTCATAACTATCGTGGTTCCCATACTGAATTGCAAAAAGATCGGGGAATGTATGTCCGAAATTTGCCAGCTTCCCGGTCTTGCTTTTTGCATCGGAATTTACAAGACGTTTTATGGATTCAATAATCCCAGTTACTGGAATCTTATTGATTGTTATGATTTCTGATCCCTGCGGAATTGCATTTCTATCTCCGAATGGAGCAGTATAAGCTTTATTTCCAGAGAATATCAATCCAATAGGGAAGAACATCTCTTCTTCATTATTCCAGAATTCATCCGGAAGGCTGATCCATGTATGGCCGCAGTGAAGCGCTTCAACTACTGGCGCTGTGATTAGAAAATATTCACCCAGACTCATAGGCCGGTCAATCTTCTTAAGCTGCTCATAGTAGAATTTTTCAAATGCTTCCTTGTCTGTAAACTGATAAGGAGCAGGATGATTGTTAACAAGGATATTTTTTAGTTCTTCAAAGTTACTTCTGAGGATCTCTTCAGAAAACATTTTTGGGGATGATGCAATTACGGAAGATTTTTCATTTATTAAGCTTATAGGGCTTTCTCCTTTCGGTCCGAATGACAGACTCCATAATATCATGGTAGTAATTATCATATCAATTAACAAATACTTTTTCATAACAATTCATATTATATATTGTCTAAGGACTCTTAAAAAGGTAAAAGGTTACAAGTTAAGTCGTGAAATGTTATCACTCACATGGATTTTTTCCTGAAACAGAAAAAGCTATGTACTTGTTTGAAATATATTGTAAAAATTGTTATAGGTGTTTGAAAAAATCATCATTTTCCCAATTATTTGGATTATTCATTATATAATCTGCAATCTGTTCATAGGAATTTTCATTTCGTATAATATGTTCATAATAATTTCTTTGCCATATATTTTCAATATCCGTATTATTACGGAACCATTTTGTAACCCCTATTTTGAATCCACGAACAATTGATCCGATGGAATGTGGTATTATTTTTTGAAATTCATTCCGGTGGGGTTGAAAATTTTCAACCCCTGCAGTTATTACCGAATTGTTTATTGATTGCAGGGGTTCAAAATTTTGAACCCCGACAGGGGATTTTCTCAATTCAACAATCCCATGAATCTGATTTGGCATTACAATATGCTCGTGTAAAAAAACATCCGGGAAATGTTTCGGAATCTGCAACCAACATTCATTAGTAATTCTCCCCGCATCATCCAGTATCATTTCCTGGCGAGGGAGGGATTGAAAATTTTCATCCCCGATATGGACGATTTTACCAAAGAGGCATTTCCTGTCCAACGTACAAATCGTGATAAAATACAATCATGCTTTCGAATAATCATATCCTCTCAGATGGATCGATTTGCGGTGGTGGATATTTGGATTATGATTTTTCACTTCTTAAAAGTGTCATTCTTTATTTTTTCTGCCAAACATAATATGGTTGATTACGAACTTAATTTCGCTCCATGACACCTTATCTCCAAGAGTGGCTTTAACAGGTCCTATTTTGATTTCATTATTCCCTTCAAAATGGCTCGTGATCAGGTCTGTTGTTTCTTTTGAAACAAATTTACCGATTGGAATTTCGCCTGTGCCGACAAAATAAGCCAGATGACTCTCGATAGTAGTTGTACTCAGATTTCTCTCCTCTGCGATTTGTGAAACTGTTTTGCCTTCCTTAAACAGATCGTAACTAATTTTCTTTGTATCTTCTTTTTTCTTTTTTGAAATCTTATTTACCGTAAGCGTTTCGACAGGAAGATCAATATTTTCTTCTTTGCAATATGAAACGATAATATTTAAAAGTTCCTCACCGAATTTCTCTGATTTCTTCTTCCCCATACCTTTTACCGAATTAAGGGCAGGAAACGACTGAGGCATAAAATTAGCAAGCGTAACCATCGTCTTTTGAGGAATGATCATATAATGAGGAAGGTCCAATTCCTTCGCTTTAAGATTTCGCCATTCTTTTAATTGATTGAACAATACCTGATGCTGAATTATTCCGGAAGTATCATCCACAGACTTTAATTCCCGCGATTTTGTCACATGCATATCTATAGAAGAAATCGCTTTGGCTTCAAGATATTTATTTATCGTAAAGCCTGATTTGACCGTATTCAGACAGGCCAGCTTTGCAATACCTTCTTTTCTAATCCGCGATAATGCTTCAGTGATTGATTTCCTGACTGTCTTATTATCTGTTTCCACAGAAAAGCCGGCGAGAATTTCTTTCAGTACCGATTGAAGTTTATCAGAGAAAAATTCTGAGGCTTTCTTAACTCTTTCCTGCAGAAGCTCGTTTGATTCTGCATCGGTTTCAGATTTCAGAAGTGATACCAACTGAACATGAAATTTTTCTGACACCTCAATAAGATCCCTCTTTATACATGCTAAGGCATTTTCGAGTAAGACTCCCGGGTTTCCAAGTATGCTCTCACTATGCGCCCTGACAAGTTTCAGACAATAGTTGAAATTATAAGTAAGCAGGGTAAAATCGAAGAGCTCAGTTAAAAGTGTCTGCTCGTAAGCTTTTTTTGATTCTGCCAGCTGTATCTGGTCAGGCTGATTTTTTTCCGATCCTTTTACAAAATCAGAAATTGAAGGATTGTCGATAATACTCCGTTGATTTATTTTGGAGCTCAGCACCAACCCGTTCAGTGTTCTGCACCTGCTCAGAGCCACATAAACCTGTCCATGCGCAAAAGCGTCGCTGGCATCAATAATAGCTCTGTCAAAGGTGAGCCCCTGACTCTTATGAATTGTAATTGCCCAGGCTAACTTGAGAGGGTATTGGGTAAATGTTCCGATTATTGTTTCCTGGATCTCTTTGGTAACATCATCAAGAGTATATTTCATATTTTGCCATTCCGACATCTCTACCCTGATAGGGTATTGGTCGTCGGGACATTTAACACCAATTATATCACCATCAAAAGCTGTTACTTTCCCTATTTTCCCGTTAAAGAAAAGCTTGTCGCGCGATAAGTCGTTCTTCACAAACATCACCTGGGCGCCTTCTTTCAGAATCAGTTCATTGGCAGTAGGGTAGAAAATTTCAGGAAATTCATCCTTAACGGTGGCTGTAAAAGAATGAGGCTTGCCGGGAAGTCTCTCAAGCTTTGAATCATTAAGCGTCAGGGCCTGATAATTGTGAGTTGTTAGAGTGATGTAGCCTCCATCAGAATCGGGGTCAAAATCAGGAATAAATCTTTTGTTAAGTTCATTCAGCACCTCTGTATCCACGTGATTGTCACGGACTTTATTAAGCAGGTTAATAAAAACCTGATCGTTTTGCCTGTAGATATGTTTGAGCTCAATAGTTACATAGTTGGTTTTGCAAAGGGCCCGGCTTCCAAAGAAAAAAGGAGAATCGTAATAACTTTTTAATATTTCATTGTCTTCGTCTTTAACTACGGGCGCAAGCTGTTGAAGATCACCGATCATCAGCAACTGAACCCCGCCAAAGGGTATCTGGCGGATTTTAAATCTTCTCAGTACGGCGTCTATTGCGTCAAGAGTATCTGACCTTACCATGCTTATCTCATCTATAACAAGCAGATCGAGGCTCTTTATAATATTAACTTTTTCACGGCTCATTTTATAACCTGCCGGTTCTCTCTGTTCACCCTGATTTTCAGGATTATTTTCTGCCAGGTAAAACGATGGAATATACGGATGAAAAGGCAATTGAAAAAATGAATGAATTGTAACTCCTCCGGCATTTATAGCAGCAACTCCGGTAGGGGCCACAACAATCATTCTTTTTGGGGATGATTTTTTCAGGTCATGCAGGAAAGTAGTCTTTCCTGTACCGGCTTTCCCGGTAAGAAAGATGTTCTGATTTGTGTATTTAACAAAATCAAAAGCTAATAGCAGATCCGGATTAGTGATTTCCATTCTGATTCCAAAGATATTTATTTTGAACGCAGCGAACGTCTTGACTCAAATTTATGAAAGTAATATTGTTTATCAAAAAATATTTCAGAGTCGGAAGACGAAAGTCAAAAGACGAAGACACCCGGACTTATCATCTTGTGGTTTTCTCCGACTTTTCTTATATGCTATAAGCTTTACGCTTTACGTTTTATGATATTGAATTATCACTATTTTTACCCAAAATTGCAAACATGTTGTCGATGAAAAAACTCTTATTCTCCTCCGTTATTTTGCTCATCGTTTTATTTTCCTCCAATGCACAAAATAGAAATGCAGCCACATCAGGAAATCCTGTGTTTCCCGGATGGTATGCAGATCCTGAATTTGTTGTATTAAACAATAACTTCTGGATTTTTCCAACATGGTCGGCCAAATATGAGGATCAGGTTTTTCTGGATGCTTTTTCATCAATCGATCTTGTAACCTGGAAAAAGCACCCCAGGGTTATCGATACAGCTTCTGTAAAGTGGGCATGGCAGGCTATATGGGCTCCTGCAGTAATAGAAAAGGAGGGCAGGTATTACCTCCTTTTCGGTGCTAACGACATACAAAACGATAATGAAAAAGGTGGCATTGGCATTGCAGTTTCTGATAAGCCTGAAGGCCCTTATAAAGATTACCTTGGTAAACCGTTGGTAGGAAAATTTCATAACGGGGCACAACCAATCGATCAGTTCGTATTTAAGGACAAAGATGGTCAGTACTATCTTATCTACGGTGGATGGAAACACTGCAATATTGCCCGGTTGAACAATGATTTTACTGATTTTTTGCCTTTTTCAGACGGCAAAATATTTAAAGAAATCACACCTGATGGCTACGTGGAAGGACCATGCATGTATATCCGAAACGGTAAATATTATTTCATGTGGTCCGAAGGCGGTTGGGGAGGTCCAGACTACTGTGTAGCATATGCGATTTCAGACAACCCAATGGGTCCGTTCAAACGTATTGGAAAAATATTGGAACAGGATACCACTATAGCTTCGGGAGCGGGTCATCATTCCTTGGTAAAAGTTCCGGGGAAAGATGAATGGTACATCGCTTATCACAGACGACCAAAGGGAGATACAAGTCCAAACCACCGTGAAACCTGTATTGAAAAAATTGAATTTGATAATCAGGGCTTTATTAAACCGGTCAAAATTACAAGAGAAGGGGTACAGGCTGTGAAAAGTGAACAGTGAACATTGTGATGAGTTAAAATTACTATAGCTTAATGTATTAATTGACTTTGACATATAAATATTAATATTATGTTTAACAGTGAAAACAAACAATCGGAGAATAGAATAGTCATAATAGAGCCTGACAAAAGAATTGCTTTGGTAGCACATGATAATAAAAAATACGACTTAGTGGAATGGGCAAAATTCAATAAATCATTACTGTCGCATCATAAGATATGTGCGACAGGAACCACAGGGGCAATATTAGAGAAAGAACTTGGCTTTAAAATTGAAAAATTGCAGAGTGGACCATTGGGTGGCGACCAACAATTAGGAGCCAGGATTGCTGAAAACGAAATTGATTTTCTTATCTTTTTTTGGGATCCTCTTGAACCCCAACCTCACGATCCTGATGTAAAGGCGTTATTACGAATGGCAGTTGTATGGAATATTCCAATAGCTTGCAACCGCGCTTCGGCTGATTTTATGATTTCTTCACCTCTTATGGATAGCTACTATGAGCGCCAGGTACCTGATTATGATATTTATAGAAACAGGAATTTTTGAATATGGAATCGCTTGCTGCATTTTCTCAAATGCTTTGTTTTAATAACTCAGTTCTTACAGATTCAAGTACTTCGCCTGCCAGGTTCTTTAGATGTAGTTGTTTTAGTATTTTTACGAGGAAGTCCTACTACAATTGTCTCCCCTATTTTATCATGGAGGGTCATCCTGTTTGGATTCCAAAAGGCTTGTATATATCCAAATCCAAATTCAAGTGCAGATGCAAAGTAACCCAGACTTCGTTCTATGCAATGCCATAATCCGAGGTGTTTATGGTACAAAGAAAGTACTTTTATCCTGAGAAAATATTTCCCAAGTGTTTGTCCCTTATAGAAATAAAACGAGATTGTAAAATAAAGGACCGGCAAAAGTCCAAATAGAAATTTCAAAAAGGTAATAATATATGAAGGCGTGTTATCCATTTCAATCTCAACTTCGAAGATACCCTGGACATTTATCTTCGAAATGTTCATATTGAATAAACTAAACAGGATAAGTATGCAAATGTAAATTATTACGAGAATTATCCAGTCAATGAGGAAAGCAACAAATCTTTTTTTGATTGTGGCAAGAACAAATTCATTGTCATGATGATATTCGGGTCTTGTATTGTAGTTCATAATTATTGATAATTGAGTTTATAAAAATCACCGCTAATTCGTAATTTGTATACCAAAAATAAACAAAATTGATTGAACACAGACTTTAGGCAACAGCAACTAAGTCCGTCACAAATTCCATCATGAACAAAAACCGATAGTAATTTATCGTAGGAGAGATGCTAAGTATTATTATATATCTGAATAGATGCTTGTTCTATCAAAAAGAAATTAAAAAATGAATAAAATCATTCACAGAAGAGGTAAACCACTTTTGTTTTTTTTGTGGGTTTTAATATTTAATAATTATTTTGCTTTCGCGCAGGATAATCCATTAACCCAAAGGCAAATAGTATTGAACGAGATGTCAGTACGTCCAAATGACCCATGGCCTCGGGGAGATGGTCATATATTACTTGCAGAGCCGGGTAGTCCTGTTAATCAAAAAGCATATCTGGAACCGGGTGGTAGTTTTAGTCCCTCACCGGGAAGTTTTGGTATGGCTATTTGGATTTTAGGTGATAACAATAAACTTATTGCTACAAGTGATAATATCCCGATTGAAAATATTCAACAACAATATATTTGGAAGGAAGGAAATAAAATCCCGTCAATAAAAACTCAAACGCCATATTACAATTGCATTTGGACTTATAACGAGATGGGATTATGGCAATTCGAACTAAATAAAACAGATAAGTCGGATAACAAGATCCAATTGGTATTCCGCTCCGTTGGACCAGCAGGAGGTCCTGTTCAATCAGTTATTTGGGATAAAACAAGGTTAATAATCAACCACAGATGGAAAGTTACACCTGATGATGTTCCATCAGCAATTATTATTAATGATGAAGAGAAAAAACGATTAATGACTGACATAAAGGATAACGAATCAATTATAAGTACAAATGGATGGGCTTTTGCAAAAATTGAACTCAGTAAACCTACAATATCATTAAGCATTAATGATACAAAACCACTTTTTAAAAGCCCTCTTTTTTATGATAAAACTATAGCTCATTTTCAGTTTGATTTACCCGATAAACGATTCGGGGAATCATTAAATGCCCAAATATCAAACTTAATGATGGGTTATGTTGGAAGGCAAACCTGCCCCGGGGAACCGGTAAATTATCCATTGGCATGGGAGCGTGATGGTGCATATTCATTAATGGCAATGGCACGGAGTGGCAACATTCAAACGGCAAAAGAACTCTCGGTTTACTTTGCAGAAAACGATTATTTTGGTGGTTTTGGTGCAGAAGGTGATGCCCCTGGTTCGGCTATCAATACCCTTTCCGAATTAGATTTTTTACTCGATGATCCAGAATATTATAACTGGGTGTGGACTCATATTCAGAGGAAACTAGGTCTTATTGATGAAATGATGAATGCTACTGAAAATGTTTATAAAAATTACATTGGGCCAATTGCACCTCATTTACAAAATGATTTACTAAGAAGGCAACTTATTTGTATGAAAACTGAAAATGATCTGATCTATGGTACCATGGATCTGCATTTTCCGATTTTATATATTAATGCTATTTCCTATAGGGGTCTCATGCAGGCATCAAGAATTGCTCTAAAATTGAACAAACAAGAAATCGCTACCCAATGTATCGAAAAAGCAAATAAAATTAAATCCGCGTGGCTAAAAGGATTTGGTCTGGAAAAATACGATAACGAACGCAACTTCATGATAAGTGTTTGGCCCTCGTGGATTACAAATAAAGGTTATGAGCTTTTTGTTGAAAAAATAATAAAACAACGACATGATATGTGGAGTAATGGAGTACCTAAAGAAAGGCCGCTTTGGACATATTTTGCGGTTTCAGAGGCACACCAATGGTTGTTTCTTGACAGACCTGAACTTACCTGGGAAACGTTAAACTATTTTTGGAATAATCAATGTTCGCCAGGCTTATATTCATATTGGGAAGGGAATGGCGAGGAAAATTCCTTTAAACAATGGGAAAATTACAGAGGATGGTTAAAACCCAAATATGTAACACCTCATTATTGGACTGCCTCGGAAATGGTACTTCTTCAGTTAGATATGCTTGCCTATTTTGACGAGTCAGGTAATGAACCAATATTAGTTATTGGCGGTGGTATTCCAAAAAATTGGATAGACCAAAAAATGAATGTTGAAAATTACAAAACCAAATTTGGAACTGTAAGCTGGTATTATGTTAATAATTCACTAAAGGTTGTACTTCAAGGTTCTAAAATAAAATGTAAAGTTCGTGCCGGGGTATCGTTTAATGAAAATTTGATAACCAGGATCGAATACAAGAAATAAGATATTTAATGAAAGCAGTAATAATTAGTTTATTAATAGTATGTTCTTTTATTGATTCTTACTCGCAGGATAATGTAAATAAGTCCGACTCAAGAGGGCTGCAATTTGCAGAACAGTTTTCAAATTTGCCTTATTTTAAAACAGGCACGCAAACCTATCAATTTTCGAGTACCGATCCGGCTGAAGATCAATTTAACGATTTCGGACATTGGTTATACAACGATCAGGACAGCAATTCAGTACTGGCAGACATTTCTGGCCCTGGCTGCATTTATCGAATTTGGTCGACCGGGAATAATGGTGATTCAGACTTACTAAAAGTTTACATTGATGGTAATAAAATCGCGGGCATCAACGAAACCTTTAACCAATTTCACAATTATCCGCCATTACGCCAAAAACCGCAAGTTGGCTCAGGAGGTGATAAATATTTAGCCTGGTGGAGTTATATGCCCATTCCATTCGAAAAGTCATGCAAAATAGTTAGGAAAGGCAATTTCCGGCCGTTTTACAACATCACTTATCATACTTATACTAAACCGGAAAATGTATTTTCATGGACAGGGAAAGAAAATTATGAAAAAATAGAACAAATGTGGAATCATCCTGATTCCGATCCAAAGAAAAGTGATGGAAATAAAACTTATTTGTCTATGGTGAAATTGCTGCCTCACCAAAAGCAAACAATTATGGAACAAAAAGGAACAGGTTCAATTGCCTCAATAAAAATATCCAATTATTTACAGGAAAAAGAATTGCGGATAAAAATATACTGGGATGGAGAAGCTACTCCATCAGTGGACGCTCCGGTTAAATGGTTTTTTGGCTCGATTGATAATGGTGGCGACGTAAAAGCATTAGGTGTTGGAACTATCAACAGAAGTGGTTATTGTTATTTTCCAATGCCTTTCTGGAAAAGCGCAAAAATTGAAATAGATAATCAATCAGATGTTTCCACGGATAGTATGAAAATTGAAATTCAATATAATCCTAAAATGTATATTGAATCGCAATGCGGCTATTTTAATGCCACAGTACATGAGAGTGAGAAACC
>Ga0302284_1000271_pt1 | contig 24938 bp, 22 predicted proteins | sample III_Fen_E2_1_FD_198760 | JGI IMG/M metagenome (GOLD analysis project Ga0302284, IMG submission 198760) | Peat permafrost microbial communities from Stordalen Mire near Abisko, Sweden - III_Fen_E2_1 | ecosystem: Environmental > Terrestrial > Soil > Wetlands > Permafrost | place: Sweden: Abisko...
ACTGCATACTCGCCTAAATTCACTAATGCTTATGTAACTGACTACGAAAACAAAATTACTGTTGTTACTGATTTGCTGGAACCTCTATCCGAGACCCTGGCAAAGAAAATCATTACCGAAAGGTACTCTAACACGATGAATAATCTTATTGATCCTATTAATCGTGTAACTGGTTATTTAAACCTTGCTAAAGCTACGTTGAACATTACACCCGCTTCTTTTGGTTTTGCGGCTTTGCGTAAAAGTATTGTAAATCATGATGTTGAAGGTGTTATAGCGAATTTGCATATTGTGTTGGCAAACATTCATACCTATAAAGCTCCGTTGGTTGAACAAGGTTTGAGTGATGAGCTGATTGATGTTTTTACGGCTGCTTTCAATTCTCTGGCGGCTGATAAGCAACAACAAATTGAAATTGTCAGCAACCGCAGAAGCATTGTTCAAAATAATGTATCGTTGCTGAACGAGTTGTACGAACAAACAAGTGAAATACTCTCGGTTGGTAAAATTCTGTATAAGGCAACTGATTCGGCCAAGTTGGCGGATTATACTTTTACTGAATTACTCAAGAAAGTCCGGCAGATAGCTAAAAGTGCAGTGAAAACAGCACAAAAAATTGTAGAAACTGCACCAACGACTACTAACAAATAAATAAATAGAATATGAAAAAGAGGAGTAGAAAGACTTTTTTTCATTCTATGTTTTCCGTCTAAATCTATAGCTGAAAGTTCTAAAGACATAGCAGAATGTTCTAAAGACGTAGCAGAGAGTTCTAAAGACATAGCAGGGCATTCTAAAAGCATAGCAGAGGATTCTAAAGACATAACTGAACATTCTAAAGTTATAGCAGGGAGTTCTAAAAGCATAGCAGAGGATTCTAAAGAGTTAGCAAGACGTTCTAAAGAGCTGGCAGAAGGTTCTAAACTAGTTGGAATATTTTTTTAGGGTCTATTCAATAAACTGTGTCAGAAAAGGGAAAATCATTATATTTACCCTATAAAAGCAAGTTTACATGAACAAGACAGAAGAATTTGATTACAAGGAATTTGAGCAAGAGGCATTATCAAAATTGAAGCAAGGTGTTAGCCTGGAAGGCGAGAATGGTATATTGGCACCCCTATTAAAACGTTTACTAGAGGCTGGTTTGCAAGGAGAACTTGAAGCTCATTTATCTCAATCAGAGCAACCCAAGAATCGTCGTAATGGAATAAGTTCCAAGAAAGTAAAGACTCATTATGGAAGTATTGAGGTGTCAACTCCCAGAGATAGAAATGGAAGTTTTGAACCAGAACTTTTACCTAAACGACAAACAAGCCTTGGTGAAGGTTTAGACCACAAGATTATTAGTCTATATGCTCTTGGAATGAGTTATACAGATATTTGTGATCATTTGAGTGAGATGTATCAATTGAATATTTCTCCATCCACAATTACGTCTATAACAGACAAGATTGTACCAGAAATAGAAGAATGGCAAACTCGTTCATTAGAAAGTGTATATCCCATTGTTTGGATGGATGCTATTCATTACAAAGTCCGAGAAGATAATGCTATAAAAACCAAAGCAGTATATTGTCTGATAGGTGTAAATCGTGAAGGGATCAAAGATTTATTGGGCATGTATATTGGCCAAGCTGAGAGTGCTCGTTTTTGGTTATCTGTTCTTAATGATATACAACGTCGTGGTGTTCAGGATATATTGATAGCCAGCATTGATAATCTCAAAGGGTTTTCTCAGGCTATTGAGGCTGTTTTTCCAAGAACCAAGGTCCAATTATGCATTGTGCATCAAATAAGAAACTCTTTAAAATATGTTTCTTATAAGGATCGTAAAGCAGTGGTTGCTTCATTGAAAGAGATTTATCACGCAAACGATAAAGAACAAGCAGAAAAAGCTTTAGCCATATTTGATGAACAATGGTCGAAGAAATATCCATACATAATTAAATCATGGCTTGAGAATTGGGACAAACTTTCTCAGATGTTTGACTTTCCTGATACGATAAGAAAGATGATTTATACAACAAACATCATTGAAAGCTTTAATAGTCAGCTACGAAAAGTTACTAAATCGAAACGTGTTTTTACTAACGATCAGGCACTTATGAAATTACTTTATTTGGTACAAATGAAGTTGTTTGAGAACTTAAGACCTATTTTAGGTTGGAAGCAAATTATGGCACAATTTATTATTATTTTTGAACAGAGATGGAATATCAATTAATTATCCTTTCTGACACAGTTTATTGAATAGACCCTTTTTTTAATAAAAACGCTTTAAATAAACAATAAATTAGGGATTCTCTACTCTTTATTCGAATAAATAATAAGTCATCAACTCGAAATTGAATATCCGCTTAACTTTATATAACTACATATGAAATTTAATTTTTTGGTTTTACTATATCTTGATCCAACCACAGGAAGTTTACTTGTTCAATTTCTCATAGCATCGGTAACAGCTGTTCTCATTTTTTTTAATCAATTAAAGACTAAAATTAAACAGCTATTCAATCGTATTTTCAAAAAAAATAGAGAATGAAACGGATTGACAGTTCTTTTCGTGATCCAGATGGATATATATTTGAACACGAGGGCGAAATTTACAGAGCGGTGAACCCATCGTACCAAGCAGCATTTGACCACTTATTATCTTCAGGCTTATACCAAAGGCTAATCGACGAAAAACTGATGGTTCCTTTTGTCGAAGTAGACCAGTCGTTGGTGCATCTTTCAGGTTTATACAAAGTGCTAAAACCTGAACGTATTCGGTTTATTTCTTATCCTTATGAATGGGCTTTAAACATGTTGAAGGATGCAGCTATTTTGACTTTAAAGATTCAAAAACTGGCTTTAGATTATGGCATGAGCCTTAAAGATGCAAGTGCTTTTAATGTTCAGTTTCAGAATGGAAAACCAATTTTTATTGATACGCTGTCTTTTGAACTATATCCTGTTGACCGACCCTGGGTCGCATATCACCAGTTCTGTCAGCATTTCCTAGCTCCGTTAGCATTAATGGCCAATGTTGATCCTGGACTTAATCGATTGTTTATTATACATATCGATGGAATACCTCTTGAACTAACATCAAAAATGTTACCTTACCGATGCCGATTTAGCTTAGGACTCTTTCTTCATATTTTCCTTCATGCTAGATCGGAAAAAAAGTATAAATACAGCAATATTCAGATTTCAGATAAAAAACAAAAGTTCCCCTTGAATTCAATGAAAGTTTTGATAGAGGGATTGGAATCGACCGTACAAAAACAACACTGGACACCCAAAGGAACTGAATGGGCTGATTATACCGATGAAGGTGTTCATAAACATGAATATACGGAATTTAAAACAAAAATAATTGCCACTTGGCTTGACAAGCTTAAACCTCAAACTGTTTGGGATTTGGGAGCTAATACAGGATACTATTCCCGTATTGCAGCAAATAAGGGGAGTAATGTTATATCGTTTGATCTTGATCCAGCTTGTGTAAAGAAAAACTATGCAAAAGTTCAAAAAAACAATGAAACTAATATTCTTCCACTTCTTCTTGATCTTTTGAACGCAAGTCCATCGATTGGCTGGGGAGGTACTGAACGACTTTCAATCTATAAACGCAATAAACCCAACCTGATTCTAGCACTTGCAATCATTCATCATTTGGCTATTAGCGCTAATAACCCTCTTGAATCGATTGCAGCACTTTTTGCAGGGCTTACAGATAATCTAATCATTGAGTTTGTTCCAAAAGAAGACGAAAAAGTACAGCTCTTACTGCTTAACCGTGAAGATATTTTCCCTGATTATCATCAATCCGGCTTTGAATTAGCTTTCTCTAAGTATTTTGACATTGAACAAAGCATCTTTTCTGATTGTAATCATAGAGTATTTTATTTGATGAAAAAGAAATGAAAATTGATATTTCGCACATAAGGAGACACCTAAGTGAACAAACTTTTTTGTATCCAATTTTGACTGGGATTTTGTTTGTAATAAAGGTATTACATAATGACTGGTTGATATCCAGTTTTGTCAATAAGATATTTCTTACGATAATTGTTATTGTTTTTTGCCTGACAACAGTTTATATAACTCGATTATTTATTCAAAACAAAACGAAAGCCTCACTTATTGCAACTTTATTTATTGTAATTAGTCTTTATTTCCAGTATTTCTTGGCATGCGTAAATGAACCGCACATTATAAAACCAGTACTTGGTTGGTTAGATTCTTCTTATCCGGAGCGTTATATTCTATTCATTTTAGGAATTATTGGTTTTGGGATAATTATTATAATTATTAGGACTAGAAAAAATCTATCTAGTCTTAATCTTTACTTTAACACTTTATTTAGCATTTTACTTGTCTTTAAAATTGGGACAATAATTTTTACAAAGCCTTTCACTATTGAACTTATTTATTCTCCAAATCAACATACCGGTGGATTAGTGAACTCGATCATTAAGGATAAACCTAATATCTACTTTATACTTCTTGATTCTTATACAAGTTCTGCAAGTTTAGACAGATATTGGGATTATGATAATTCTCCTTTTGAAAGTTCTCTTTCAAAAGTAGGATTCTTTTGCACTCACTCAAGTAAATCTGATTATGATTTTACCCCTTATTGCATGGCCTCCTATTTAAATATGTCTTTGCTTAAGCTTAGTCCAAAACTTACCAACAATGAACTTTGGTTACAACCCAAATTCAATACATTGGATCTAATAAAAAATGATATCGTTGTTAAACAGATTGTCAATTCAGGATATACTTTTATTAATTATTCAATATTCGAAATAGGTAAAGCTAAACCTTTATATGACGTTTGGTCTAATGAAGATTCAAATAATTTACTTGACTTATTAGGAATTACCATTTGGCCAACGATCCTAAGCGAAATTAACGTATTGTTGTGCCCAGATTCTCCACCAACTTTCCAAAATCTTAAAGTATTTAAATTGTTAGGTTCTGTTGCAGATAGAAGCAAAACTCCTTTTTTTGTTTATGGACATATTATGATGCCCCATCCACCATTTGAATATGATGAGAATGGAAATAGAACAAGATCAGAGGACAGAAACTCTCTGAATAATAAATTATATTTAAACCAGCTGATTTATACAAATAAATTAGTAATAAATACAATAAAGAGAATTCTAATTACAGAAAGGAAAAAACCAATTATCATCATTCAAGGTGATCACGGCTATCGTTTCTTTAAAACTAGAAATTCTAAAATCCAAAGGACTGAAGCGCATACAATTTTTAGCTCTTATCTCCTTCCTGATGATCTAAATAGACTTTTAAATGACTCTATCAAACCTGTTCAAGCATTTTCATTATTGTTTAATAAGCATTGATTCATTGAATTCTTATTATTCTAAATAAGAATCAATAAGTTTATTCGAGTGAATTAAACCATTAAATATATGGAATTTACTTTGGTGTTTATATAAGGCGATAACGGTTAATTATTTAGTTTCTTTCACAATTTAATTAGGTTGAATCCACTTTTAAGTGAGGATAAATCAATTCTAGTATTAGCTAACTGTATTTTGAAAAATGTTACTTTATTTGCAAAAAGTATTATTTTTTTAGCTGATTTTTATAAAGCATGATTTGGCTAAAATAAATATTAGTTACTTTGCCAAGTTTCACCTTATGTATAGATTTTTATAACAGAAAATTGAATAAATTTTAATGAAAAGAGAAGAAATATTAGAACTAGTTAAACAATATCATGCCGAGCAATTTTCAGAAAAGAACTTCGAGCCTGGTAAATCAATGGTTCCCTTTGCGGGCCGTGTATTTGATGCGGATGAATTAGTAACATTAGTAGATGCCTCGCTCGATTTTTGGCTTACTACCGGCAGATATGCCGAAGAATTTGAAGCTAAGTTTGCGAGTTATATGCAACAAAAAAGCTGTATGCTGGTCAACTCCGGTTCATCTGCCAACTTAGTAGCACTTTCTGCGCTAACATCTCCCTTGTTGAAAAATAAAAGACTTAAACGTGGGGATGAAGTATTGACGGTAGCTGCCGGTTTTCCTACCACCGTAAATCCAGCAGTTCAAAACGGACTGGTTCCGGTATTTGTAGATGTGGAACTCGATACCTTTAATGTAAAAGTGTCGGCCATCGAAAATGCACTATCCGATAAGACTAAAGCCATTATGTTGGCTCATACCTTAGGGAATACCTTCGATTTGAATGCTGTAAAAGCCATTGCCGATAAACACGATCTTTTCTTAATCGAAGATTGTTGCGATGCCGTTGGTTCTACCTATGATGGTAAAATGGTGGGAACTTTTGGCGATATGGCTACTACCAGTTTTTATCCTGCTCATCATATAACCATGGGTGAAGGTGGTTCAGTATTAACCAGTAATCCCTTGTTAAAGCGTATTGCCACTTCTATGCGTGATTGGGGGCGCGATTGTTATTGCGATCCGGGTTGCGACAATACTTGTGGACGACGATTTAAAGGGCAATATGGTGATTTACCTCAGGGGTATGATCATAAATATGTGTATAGCCATATCGGATATAATCTGAAGGTGACCGATATGCAGGCTGCTGTTGGTGTAGCGCAATTGAAAAAGCTCCCATTGTTTGTTGAAATACGTAAAGCTAACTTTAAAAAACTTTATGCCGGTTTAAAACATTACGAAGAGTATTTGATACTTCCCGAAGCCACTCCTAACTCTGATCCATCTTGGTTTGGATTTCCTTTTAATGTACGTGAGAACGACAAATTTACCCGTACAAACTTAGCTGAATTCTTAGAGGAGCATAAAATTCTTACCCGTCAGTTGTTTGCCGGAAACCTGACTAAACAACCTGCCTATAAAGATGTGGAATATCGTATTTCGGGCGAATTGACCAATACCGACTATATTATGCGGAATACTATTTTTATAGGTGTTTACCCGGGTATACAACAGGTTCACATGGATTATATTTTATCTGTATTCGACAAATTCTTTAATTCTATACATTAATGGGCACAATTAGTAAAGCGACTGTTCTTAGTGTAAAAGAACATGGGAGTGAGATTCGTGAATATACACTTCAATTAGAAAAAAATCATTATTTCGAAGCCGGTTCGTTTTTGCAACTGACTCTTGAAATTAAAGAAGACTATACCCGTTGGCCCGAATCGCGCAATTTTAGTATTGCATCCGCGTTTAAAGCAGACGGTACTATAAAATTAATTATTCGCAAAGTAGGTGTTTATACTTCCCGCATATTCGATGAACTTATCGTGGGAAGTATCTGTACTGTAAAATATGCCTTTGGTGATTTCTTATTGCCATTCTTTGACAAAAAAGCACCGATTTGTTGTATTGCCGGTGGAACGGGGATAGCCCCCATTCTTAGCTTTTGCGAACAGTTAGTGCGTGATAATTATACCGACCGTTTACATGTCTTCTATTCGTTTAAAAACGAGGAGGAAATGCAAGGTGTCGACCAGTTGAAATCTATCGTACCTAAAGCACAATTATATTTATTCTGTACTCGTCAGGAAATGGCTGGATTGCCGAACAGAAGAATTGAATTGAAGGATATTCAGACTTCTGATATTGATGTGACCAATTCACATTTTTACATTTGTGGTGGAGAAACATTTACTTCTTACTTTGCACAAAATCTGAGTGCAGCGGGAGCAGAGAATATTTATACTGATGAATGGTGAATTTAGTTTGTAGTTTAAAGTAAGTAGTTTATAGTAATATTACACAGTGTCACACGGAGTAAACACAGAGTCACACAGTGAACTCAAGAAATATGAATTACAGTGTGTTTATACATAGATATTCAGGTAGTTTATAGCAATAAATAAAAAAAACACTGTGTTACACTGTGCCAAACACAAAGTGACACGGTGAAACCCTAAAAATATGAAAGCAGTTATTTTAGCAGGTGGATTGGGTACACGACTCAGTGAAGCCACCAATCTTATACCGAAACCTATGGTGGAAATTGGTGGAAAACCCATTCTTTGGCATATCATGAAGACTTATAGTCATTATGGCATTAATGAATTTATCATTTGCTGTGGTTATAAGGGCTATGTAATAAAAGAGTATTTTGCGAATTATTTCCGACATAATTGCGATATGACTGTTGATTTATCAAACAACAGTTTAATAATACACGATAACCATTCTGAAGATTGGAAGGTTACCATGATTGATACTGGACTTAATACCATGACGGGTGGTCGTGTAAAACGTATTCAGAAATATGTGGGCAACGAACCTTTTTTGCTTACCTACGGTGACGGTGTTGCCAATTTAAATATTCAGAATACTATAGATTTACATAATAAAACAGGAAACATATTGACTGTTACGGCCTATAAACCTAGCGGAAAATTTGGAGCACTGGATATTGATTCTGAAGGAAAGGTGAATTCGTTTATGGAAAAACCGGCAGGAGATGGTAACTGGATTAATGCAGGCTATTTTGTTTGTCAACCTGAAGTATTCGATTATATAACCAATGGTGACGCTACGTTTTTTGAACGGGAACCGCTTGAAAATATTGCAAAAGAAGGCAAAATGTCCGCTTTCAAACACTCGGGATTCTGGAAACCCATGGATACATTACGTGACAATATTGAGTTAAACGAAATGTGGGATAAAGGGGAAGCTCCATGGAAGGTGTGGTAGACCCGTAACCCCTAAAGGGGAACAAGAGTGGCATGCAAGAATTTATAAGCAGTTAGAAATTTTATACGAGACAAAACTAATTTAATTCCCCTTTAGGGGCTAGGGGTTATGGATATATTTAATAATTTTTACCGGGGTAAGCGAGTTTTAATAACCGGACATACGGGTTTTAAAGGTTCGTGGTTGGCTATTTGGTTACATGAATTAGGAGCAGAAGTAATAGGATTTGCTTTAGAACCCTTTAGTGATCGTGATAACTTTGTTTTATCCGGTATAGGAAAAAAAATAAAAGCGGATTTACGAGGAGATATACGGGATGGTCAAAATTTGAAAGATGTCTTTCAGAAATACCAACCCGAAATTGTTTTTCATTTAGCAGCTCAACCTTTGGTACGTCTATCGTATGACATACCGGTTGAAACGTATGAAGTAAACGTAATGGGAAGCATTCATGTGATGGAAGCCATTCGGATAACGGAGAGCGTGAAAGTGGCTGTTATGATCACCACCGATAAATGTTATGAGAACAGGGAACAAATCTGGGGCTATCGGGAAAATGAAGCTATGGGTGGTTATGATCCATACTCTTCTTCCAAAGGTGCGGCTGAAATAGCGATTGCTTCCTGGAGACGTTCGTTTTTTCATCCGGATAAATATGACTCTCACGGAAAATCCATTGCCAGTGTACGCGCCGGTAATGTTATTGGTGGTGGTGATTGGGCATTAGACCGTATTATACCCGATTGTATAAAAGCTTTGGAAGCAGGTAAAACGATTGATATTCGTAGTCCGAAAGCTATACGACCATGGCAACATGTGTTGGAACCATTAAGCGGTTATATGCAGTTAGCTCAAAAAATGTGGAACGAACCTACCAAGTATTGTGAAGGTTGGAATTTCGGACCTCATGCAGAATCAATTGCTACTGTATGGGATGTAGCATCCAAAGTAGTGGAGAATTATTTTCAAGAACCAAGAACCAAGAACCAAGAACCAAGACTCTCGGAAACTAATCACTTATCACTTATCACTAATCGCTATTTAAAAGATTTATCGAATCCCAACGACTTACACGAGGCTAAGCTATTGATGCTCGATATTTCCAAAGCGAAATTTCAATTAGGTTGGGAACCAAGACTAAATATTAATCAAACAGTAGAATTGACTGTGGATTGGTATAAAAGATATAGAACAGAAGAGGTTTATAAGATTTGTTTGAATCACATAAAACAGTTTGCAGCGAAATGAAAATATTGTTGACAGGTGCAACAGGATTTTTGGGCTCACATATTGCCGAAAATTTGTTGGAAAATGGTTTTGAATTAATTCTCACAAAAAGAAATAATTCAAATTTAAAAAACTGTCAATCTTTTAATTCAAAAGTGACTTGGGTGAATACAGATGAAGATTTATGGATGGATGAGGTAATAAATCTTAATCCAAGAATTATTATTCATTCGGCATGGAATGGTGTTTCATCTTCCAAGAGAGATGATTGGGAGAGCCAGTTATCGAATATTGATTATATGTATTTTTTACTCAAAATTGCGAAGGAGTGCTACGTTGATAAATTTATTTCGTTGGGAAGTCAGGCTGAATATGGTCAGTTTGAAGGAAGAATTTCTGAGGATTATCCATTGAATCCGACTACAACTTACGGAGCAGTGAAGCTAGCCGTTTCGAGAATACTTAAGATGTTTTGTGAGGATAATAATATAAAGTGGTATTGGTTACGGATTTTTTCAGTTTTTGGAGAACGCGAAGATGAGAAATGGCTGATTCCAAGTGTAATTAAAACGATGCTTACAGAACAAACTGAAATGAATTTTACACTAGGTGAGCAAAAATATGCTTACTTGTATGTGCGTGATTTTGCACAGTCAATAACTAATGTTGTGATAACAAATGGACCTTCAGGTATTTATAATTTATCTTCAGATAGTCCATTAAGTCTTAAAGATATCTTAGGTATGATTAAAGACAGAGTAAATCCATATTTTAAACTAAACTTTGGTCAATTAGCTTACAGAGAAAATCAGTCGATGCATATTGAAGGGGATTCGACTAAATTTAATACCATATTTAACAAAATTGATTCAGCAAATTTTGATATAAACTTGAATAAGGTTATTGATTCATTTAAAAAATAAAGAATGAAATTATCCGATTATATAGTCAATTATTTCGAAAAGCAAGGCGTCCACGTTGTGTTTGGATATATCGGTGGGATGATAACTCATCTTGTAGATTCCATTTCGCTGAATGAAAATATGCATTTTATTCAGACTTATCATGAACAAACTGCTGCCATTGCAGCTGAAGGCTATGCAAAAGAATCTGGAAAATTTGGAGTAGCAATTGCTACCAGTGGACCGGGTGCTACCAATATGATGACGGGTATTGCAGATGCATACTTCGATTCAGTACCTGTAATTTATATCACCGGTCAGGTTAACACCTTTGAATATAAATACGACAAGCCCATTCGTCAGCAAGGTTTTCAGGAAACTGATGTTGTAAGTATAGTTAAACCTATTACTAAATATGCTAAATTAGTAGATAAAGCTTTAGATATTCGATATGAATTAGAAAAGGCAACCTATTACGCAATGAGCGGCAGGAAAGGGCCGGTTTTATTGGATATTCCAATGGATATTCAGCGAACTGAAATAAATCCGAATGAGTTACAGGGTTTTGTTCCTGTAGCGGAAGAGAGCGCCTCAATTGATTATAAAGAAATAGTTAAAATAATTGCCAATGCTGAACGCCCTATGTTGTTGGTTGGTGCAGGTTGTTTGTCAGAAGCAGCAAAGGATGAAATTGATAAGTTTCTTGCGACAACTAATATTCCGATTTTAAGTTCTTTGTTAGGAAGAGGAGTTATTGATGAAACGTATTCGAACTATTTGGGAATGATTGGAAGTTATGGAAATCGTAACGCCAATATGGGAATTGCCAATGCTGATTTACTTATTGCTTTGGGTACCCGATTAGATACTCGCCAAACGGGAGCAATGGCAGATAAATTCCTTGAACATGGTAAAATTATTCATGTGGATATAGATAGTAATGAATTAGAAAATCATAGACTCACAAATCGAATAAAAGTTCATTTAGATGTATGTACTTTTATGAAAGAAGTAAATTCATTAGCTATTAAGACTACATTCAAAGATGAATGGATAAGCTATTTACTCAAATTAAAAGACAATTACAAACAAGATAAAGAAATCGAGCGCTTTGTGGAAAATAAGGCTCCATATCGTTTTATGCAACTGTTGAATACTTACAGTAAGGAAAACGATGTATTTTGTGTTGATATTGGGCAAAATCAAATGTGGGCTGCACAGACCTTGCAACTGAAAAAAGGACAAAAGTTCATTACAAGTGGTGGATTGGCACCTATGGGTTTTTCATTGCCAGCAGCTATAGGTACAGCTTTTGCAAATATTGATAAAAATATTTACTCAATTAATGGGGACGGTGGATTTCATATATCGGTGCAGTCATTGATGCTGATATCTCAATATAATTTGCCCATAAAAGTTATTGTTATTAATAATAGTGCTCTGGGTATGATTACTCAATTTCAACATTTATACTTCGATGGTCGAATGTCGGGTACAACGATTAAAGGAGGTTACGTAGTTCCTAATATAAAGGATATATCGGCTGCTTATGGGTTAGGATACTTTAAAATTTATGAGGACGATCTAAAAAATAAAATACTGATGGATAGTATATTTTCCGCTAGAAATTGCATTATTGAATATCTCACGGAAGGACTTACAGCTGTCTCTCCAAAGTTGGAATATAATAAGCCAATTCATATGCCTATTCCACTTTTACCGAAAGAAGAACAAAATTTGAATATGTATTCCAAGAATATAGAAAAGTAAATAATGCTGAGATTAAATTTTGAATAAGTGACTTCGATTCAGTTTTTTACATTACTGGATTTAATCTCCTTGGGTTAAATTCCCCGAAGCTCTGCTTCGAAAAAAGAATTATTCTTCAAACAATACCTCGACAGCTCTGCTGCGAGGTAGTTTATTTTTTCAATAAAGTAAAATATATGCGAAAAAAAATTTTAATGACCGGAATAACTGGTTTTCTAGGAAGTCACCTTGCAAAAGAACTAATATCCAATGGGTATGATATAATTGCTTTGAAAAGAAAGTCTTCTTCATTGAAAAGTATTGAGACCATTTTAGATAATATCATTTTATATGATATTGAAGATTTAGATTTTTCGATACCTTTTACTGTTCATGGGAAAATCGATACTGTTATACATACTGCCACATGTTATGGAAGAAATAATGAAACTCCAAACGAAGTTTTCGAAGCTAATACAGCTTTTCCTTTAAAGCTTATAAGTACAGCGTGTTCAACTGGTGTCGAAACATTTATAAATACTGATACTATACTTGATAAGTACTTAAACTTGTATTCACTTTCAAAGAAACAATTATTAGAATGGGGTCGTTTTTTTTCCATTCATAACAAAATTCATTTTGCTAATATGAAGTTGGAACATTTTTATGGTCCACATGACGATGATTCTAAGTTTACGTCTTATGTGATTAATAGTTGTATAGAAAACGTACCAGAACTAAAATTAACATTAGGTGAGCAGAAACGAGATTTTATTTTTATTGACGATGTTGTAAATGCCTATATGATTTTACTGCAAAAGAAAGATCAATTTAGTGATTACTTTATGGAGTTTGATGTTGGAAGTGGATATTCTGTTTCAATTCGTGAATTTGTAGAAACAGTTCATCAAATGACCAATTCAAAAACTAATTTGATATTTGGTGCTTTACCTTATAGAAAAGGCGAAGTAATGTCTTCGCATGCCAATATAGAACCTTTGAAGAGACTAGGATGGACTTGTGAAAAATCTTTGGAAGAAGGACTGAAATATGTTATCAATAGTTATTCCTAAGAGTTGATTGTTCTTTAAATATTTCTGAAAGATTTTGATAGAAAGTTAATTAAGTCGAGTCTGACTTGAAAAGTAAGTATATGACTTATGATTTTGTAAAATATAATAATAGATAATATGAAATTTCTAATAACAGGTGGTTGTGGATTTGTTGGCTCTAATTTAGCAAGCGAAGTTTTAAAAAGAGGTGAAGAACTCTTTATCTTTGATAATCTTTTTCGTTTCGGGAGCTCAAAAAACTTGGAATGGTTAAGAAATCAAGGCGAGTTTAAATACTATCCTTTTGATATACGTAATAATAATGATGTTGAAACAGTAATAAAAGAAGTAAAACCAGATGTTATATTTCACTTGGCAGGACAAGTAGCAATGACAACTTCTATTCAAAATCCGCGTTTGGATTTTGAAACAAATACATTAGGTACTTTTAATTTATTGGAATCTGTTAGAAAATATTCACCTACAAGTGTAATTGTATATTCTTCAACAAATAAGGTCTATGGTGATTTAGAATATCTAACATATAGAGAAACGGAAACTCGATATATTTGTAATGAATTTCCAACAGGGTTTAACGAATTGTTGCAACTTTCTTTTCATTCACCCTATGGTTGTTCTAAAGGTGCAGCTGATCAATATTTATTGGATTATTACAGAATGTTTGGAATTCGGACAGTTGTTTTTAGACATTCATCGATGTATGGTGGTCGGCAATTTGCAACTTATGATCAGGGTTGGGTCGGATGGTTTTGCCAAAAAGCTTTTGAAGCAAAGATCGGATTACAAAAAGCGCCTTTTACTATTTCAGGTTCTGGTAAACAAGTGCGTGATTTACTTCATGCTGACGATATGAAGACTCTTTATATGGCTGCATTTGAAAATATTGAAAAAGCAAAAGGTCAAGAATTTAATATTGGTGGGGGTATCAACAATGGTCTTTCATTGTTAGAACTTTTTGCTTTACTTGAGAGTAGAATAGGTCTGAGATTAGATTACATAAAATTACCTGTACGGGAGAGTGATCAAAAAGTTTTTGTAGCTGATATTGAAAAAGCTTATTGTTTGTTAGGTTGGAAACCAAAAGTTTCTGCAAGTGACGGTGTCGGGCGTATGTTGGAATGGATTGAAGAGCAGGCTAAAGCTTAGTTTAAATTGTACAGATATAGCTATTTATAAATTTAAAGTAAATAATTCAATTTTAATGAATAATCCAATTGTATTGAGCTTTTGTATACCTACATATAATAATATAAATAGTTTGCAGAGGTTGGTTCTAGATATTTTAACGTACAATAACTCTGATATTGAAATCGTAGTATTGGATAATGGATCTACTGACGATACACTAAATGTTTTGCAAGATATAAAAGATGATAGACTTCATGTTTACACTAATGGCGAAAACAAAGGTGCACTTTTCAATATGGTAAATGTATTAGATAAAGGAAAAGGGGAATTTCTTGTATATTGTACAGATCATGATTATGTTGATAAACAAAAGATTGATGTGTTTAAAGTTTTCTTACAAAACAATGCAAATTTATCTTCTGGGTATTGTGAGTATAATTCCAAATCAAATTTATTATTTGAAATCTATCAAACAGGATATCCTGCTTTAGAAAAGCTGGCTTATATTACACGTCATCCTACAGGTTATTTTTTTAATAATACATATTTGAAGTCCGTAGAAATTGTAAAAAGGTTTTCAGACTATGAATTTGTTGATCTATTTCCTCTTGAATTTGTATTTGCTGAGCTCTGTTTGAAAGGTGATGCAGCAATTTATCATGATTCATTATTTATGCCAGAGAGAGGAACAAAAGTTGTCAAACATAAATCGGCTACAACGAATGGAAACTCACAAAAGGCATTTTTTTCACCTCAAACAAGACTTAAATTAGTAGTTAATTTTGATGTGCATATTTGTTCATTGAAAATTACAGAGAATGAGAAAGAGAGATTACGACTTAATTCATTCTTCCGTGAATTAAATCATGCAACTTTAGGATATAAATTTATTATGAATCAAGAAGATATATGTATCCATTATTTTATGGAACGAAGAGAAATTGGACTAAGAGAGCTAATGTATATTGGTGTAAATTTTTATAAGGGATATTCAAATAAAGTCATAAAAGTACGTTATAAATCTCTGTTGAAACAGGTAAACTTTAAAATGAAACTTTTTGGAAAATTAGGATTTGCATTAATTAATAAGGTGGTGCGTTAATAGCTGTTTTTTTACGATTATAAGCTTTATTAATCTGGATATTGCGATAAAATTTATGAATTTATATTTTTCTATCAGTTGATAAAATTTATATATGTTTTGATAGAGTGGTATCAATTTTTTATATAGATACGCCTATATTTCCAAGAGGATAAAGTAATTAATGAGTGTACCCCTTTTTATCTACTTTATGAATTGATTTCTTAAGTATATGTTCATGTTAAGTACAATAAGTCAAATTTCAATTTTAAAGCAATCCTAATATAGATTATGGAAAATATAAATGAATCGCATAAGCAAATCCTTAAGTCAACAGGGATTGTTGGCGGAGCTCAGCTATTTTCAATACTTATTGGCATTGTCCGTACAAAAGTCATTGCAATACTACTTGGACCTGCAGGTGTGGGTATAATAGGTATACTACAAGCTACTATTGATTTGGTTCGTAATGCTACTGGTTTTGGAATCAACTTTAGTGGGGTGAAAGATATAGCAGAAGCTTCTGTTTCACAAAATCAATTACAGATTGAAAAAACTATAACAATCTTACGGAGATGGGCTATGGGTACAGGTTTTTTAGGGATGTTTATAACCATCGCTTTATGTATTCCATTGAGTAATTACTCATTTGGAAATGGGAGTTATACACTCAGTATCGCAATAATATCCCTAACATTGGTTTTAACAAGTATTTCTGCGAGTCAGATTGCATTATTACAAGGACTTCGAAAAATAGGGCAGATGGCGAAAGCCACTATATATGGTGCATTATTAAGCACGGCTATTACGTTACCACTATATTGGTGGCTTGGTATAAGTGGTATAGTACCAGGCATTATATTAACTGCTTTAGCAACATTATTTATATCATGGATATTTGCTCGTAAAATAAAAATAAAAAAGCCAATTCTTACATTTTCTGATACTGTGAAAGGAGGATGGAGTATGGCTCGACTCGGTTTTTTTATGGTTATTTCAGGATTTCTCGCTACTGCTACGATGTACGTAGTTAGGGCATTCATTGTAACTAAGATGACTCTAAATGAAGTTGGATATTTTCAGGCATCATGGATGATTGCAAATGTATATATAAATATTGTCCTTAATGCTATGTTAGCCGATTTCTTTCCTCGTCTTAGTGCAATTAATAGAGACACTAAGGCAGCTAATAAACTAATTAATGAACAGCTAGAGATGGCTCTTCTAGTTGGTTCACCGATGATAATATCACTTATTGCTTGCGCTGGAATTGCGATACAAGTTTTATACAGTTCTAAGTTTGCGATGGCTATACCTATAATGCGATGGCAGATTGCAGGTTCTTTTCTTGTTTTAATATCATGGCCAATGGGGGTTCTTTTCCTTGCAAAAAACAAAGGTACTTTTAGCATAATTATTAATGTCATTTGGTCTATTACGTATATTCTATTGATTTTCTTTGGATGGGATTATTTTGGATTTAACATATTAGGTATTGCCTATATTTTTGCTTCACTTTTACAACTAATATCTGTTTTTATTATTATAAGATCTTTAAATCAATTTCATTTTAGTCGTGTAAATTTACGTTATATAATCATATTTGGGCTTGCAACAATTATAACAATGCTTAGCGCGTTGTATGTTGATGGCTATTTACAATACTTTATTTTTAGTGTTGTGATGTTGGCAACATTTTGTTATTGCTATTCCCGTCTTAGCAAGGTAATCGACATAAAGATATTTTTTCGTTCAATCCGCCATAAAAAATAATTGTTATGTAAATGTGATTTTAAATATAAAGGTAGATCTCGTAAATTTTAGATACTCTACTTGCAATTTCAATGAAGAGCATTATATAGGATTGTTACCCCCAAAATATTATTTATTAAAATAAAACTTTTTATCTTCAACTAATGAAAAACAGTATTGTATTATCAATTTGCATTCCAACATTTAATAGAGCCGAATATCTTGAAAAGACCCTTCTTTCTATTGTAAATCAAAAGAGGTTTCAGGAAACGTATGATGTTGAGATTGTGATCTCTGATAATTGTTCAACTGATAATACTAGAGAAATTGTAGAGAGATACGTTAGAACTTACGGTGATAAAATAAGGTATTTTTGTAATACAGAAAATATTAAAGATGCTAATTTCGAAAAAGTGCTAGGATATGGAAAAGGTTCTTTTTTGAAATTAAATAATGATACATTATTACATATGGATAATACTTTGAATATAATCGTAGATACTATAAATCAAAATGCTATAAACAAAGATGTCTTATTCTTCTCTAATGGAAAGCTAAAAAATATAAATAAATATCGTTGTGTTGACTTAGATGATTTTGTGAAGAAAGTCTCATTTTATTCAACATGGATTGCTTGTTTTGGAATATGGAAAACAGACTTTGATTTAATTGATTGTTTTAGTCGAAAAGCAAATCTACAATTAGTTCAAACGGATGTTTTACTACGACTGATAAGATCTAAAAGATCTGTTTTTGTTGATAATTCTGAAATATTTAATTCAATTCCGCCAGCTAATAAGGGTGGATATAATATTTATCAAGTTTTTGTTGCAAACTATTTAGGTTTATATGATGAATATAGACAGAAAAAACAAATCTCTAGGTTTACACTTTTTAATGAGAAATCTAAGCTGTTAAGATATTTTCTACTACCATGGACTATTAGTCTGGTTCGGGATAAGAGTCAGTATACTTTTGATAGAAAAGGTGCTTTATCTACAGTTTTCAATAAATATATGTTTCATCCATTATTTTATTTAGGATTATTTTACTTGTTTTTAAGATTTGTACAAATAAATTCATATTCAATGTTCTTTAGAAAAAAGTAAATTTTGAATATATCTCAAAGTTTTTTAGTAAAATATAATTTTAATCTATTCCAAACTGTATTTAGCATTATTATATGAGAAATTTAATCAAGAAAAGTATAGGATTATTATTGAGTTCTGTTTATGCTTTTTATAACTATAATACGCAAAAGAAATTAAAAGCTATTAGGAATATTTTTTTTTCTTATTGGATTAGAAATTTATTTAAGAAATGTGGCAAGGAAATTCGTCTTCAATCACCTGTTTACATTAAAGGAGGTCAATATATTACTATTGGTGATGATTTTCATGCGCTTGAGAGGTTAAGATTAGAATGTTGGGATGAATTCGAAGGCGAAAAGTTTGTGCCAGATCTCTTAATTGGAAATAATGTAGTTATGAACTATAATGTTCATATTGGCTGTGTTAATAAGATAATTATTGGCAATAATGTATTATTTGGGAGTAATATTCTAATAACTGATCATCAGCATGGATTTGTAGACAAGCGGGATTTGAACATAGCTCCGACTAAAAGATTGCTTTCTACTACTGGTCCAGTTATAATTGGAGACTATGTTTGGATCGGAGAGAATGTGTCAATTATGCCAAATGTTAGTATTGGAACGGGCTGTATAATTGGAGCTAATTCTGTAGTGACAAAAAGTTTTCCTAAGAATTCTGTTTTAGCGGGAATACCTGCAAAATTAATTAAATCGTTAAATGTAGAATAAAGCTTATGGGTATTAAAGCAAGAGTTATAGCATTTTATCTACCACAATTTCACCCAATCAAGGAGAATGATGAATGGTGGGGCAAAGGTTTTACCGAATGGACAAATGTTGGAAAAGCTAAACCTCTATTTAGAGGGCACTATCAACCACGTGTTCCAGCAGACTTAGGCTATTACGATTTACGTGTCCCCGAAGTCAGAGCAGCACAGGCAGCAATGGCTGAAGAATATGGAGTTGAAGGATTTTGCTATTGGCATTATTGGTTCGGACATGGAAAAAGGTTATTGGAACGACCTTTTGAAGAAGTACTAAGATCAGGGAAACCTGAGTTTCCTTTTTGTCTTGGTTGGGCGAATGAGACTTGGAGCGGTATTTGGCATGGTCAAAGTAATAAATTACTAATAGAACAAAGATATTTTGGAATTTTAGATTATGAAGCTCATTTTTACGATGTTTTGGATGCATTTAAAGATAGTCGATATATATGTGTAGATAGTAAACCGCTTTTTTATATTTACAAACCAATGTTATTGCCTGACGCAACAGCCTTTATTGAATTATGGCAAAATTTAGCAATAAAAAACGGTTTGAAGGGAATATATTTTGTAGGTTATTGTCCTCGATTTGAAGATAAGAATGACATCTTGAAATTAGGTTTCGATGCTGTAAATTTGTCAAGACTCTTTGATGTTGAGAGACTAAATACTAATAGAATTCAAAGAGGTATAACTCACCGAATTTTCAAGAAACTAAGAGTCTTCGATTACGAAAAAGCATTTAAATATTTTGTAGGTGACGAGGAAAAAGATATAAGTTGTATACCTACTATATATCCCAATTGGGATAATTCACCGAGAAGTAAAGAGAGAGGATATATTTTCGTTAACTCTACACCAAAATTATTCAAAAGACATGTAAAGCAGGTCCTTGATATTGTTAAAGATAAACCCTCTGAAAACCGTGTTCTCTTTTTAAAATCATGGAATGAGTGGGCAGAAGGAAACTATATGGAACCCGATTTAATATACGGGAAAGAATATTTAGAAGTATTGAAAGAAGAGCTGACAACAGAAAAATAAATTACCATATTCCACTCATTGATGAAAAATTTCTGTTAATTACAGAAAAAACCATATTTATACAATAAATATAATGTTGAAAACACGAGGGTACGTAATATTAATAATTATATCATTATATGTTTTATATTCAATTTTCTTATCTGAATATTTTATACAGTTACCTTCATACATAAAGGAAGCAATATTTATTCCTCTCTTTTTTATTCCATTCCTTGATGTTAAAGTTTATCAAAAAAAAATACGTATCACTTATCCCATATTTATTTATGCACTTATTCTAATAATATATTCAATAATAGGTATTGTTAATCACGCACCAGATATTGGAGCAATAAGATACTATCTATTTCCACTAATAGCTTATCTAATGGTTCGTTATTATATGCCAGATCAATTTGTGGATAAGTTGATTAAATTTTACTTTTTTTTCTACTTGTTATTGTTGATGGTAGGTTACTACCAAATTTATTTTTATAGAGACAAGTTTTTAATGCTTTTTTTAGAAGGGTTACTAGGAACGGAGTTTCATACTAATAGAATTTTTCTCTTTTATAGTGTACCTACAATTGCTGGAACAGTTCTCGGATCAATTATGATTTTATTTTTTCTTTTAGATAAGTATAAAAAATGGTTAATAATTGGAGTTCCAGTCTTGATGTTTTGTTTTTCAAGGTCTTCAATTGTAGCAATGATTGTTTCTGTTCTTTTATATTATGCAATTAAATTAAGGAAGAAAACATTTGTGATTATAGTTTTAGTAATATTTCTGTTTCTATTGATATCTTTGAGTCTTAATTATATTTTAACAGATGCAGCATTTTTAGAAAGGCTAGAAATGTCGAAAGATGTAATTCATAATAAAGGTATTAACATCTTAGGAAAAGGAATTGGTTTTGTTAGTGTGAGTAGTTTCATTAACGAAGTCTTGATATTTGATAATGATTTTCTTCGATTTATTTATGAAGTTGGAATTATAGGTTTACTCTCTTTTTTGTTTTTTGTTTTTTCAATAGTTAAAAATAACGTCAATAAGGAAATGGTAACTCTTATCGTATTTTTTTTCATATTAATGTATACTGGTGATATTCATTCTATGTACCCAATTCCTGTAATAATCTACACATCAATTGCAATTATTTTACGTAAAAATGTATCTAAAGATATTATTTAACTATGAAGATAGTTTATATTATAGACCAGCCAAACTTATATGGAAGCGAGAAACATGTCTTAAGTTTAATACGTCATTTATCAAAAACGAATGAAGTGTCATTAGTTGCTTTCAACAACGGAATATTATTAGATATCCTTAAAAATGAAAATTTATCATTTTCTGTCATAAAAATTGGATGGTTTCCTAATACGAATTTAAGACATCTTAGTCGCTTAATTAAGTCTTCTGAAAATACGATATTTCATGGGCATCAACCCAAAGCTATATTTTGGGGGAGTATCCTATCACGGTTTTATAAAAAGAAATTTATTTCGACCATACATTCATTACCCGAAACAAATGCTAGGTCATACAGTAACATTTTTGTGAGACTAATTGTATTTCTATTTCATTTTATGGTTAAAATGTTAGCGGAGCTTTTATCCTCTAAAATTATTTACTTAAGTAAGTTTACGTATGGCAAAAGTTTCTTTAAAGAAAAATCTTTTGTCATTCCGAATTGGATTGAAAGAATGCCAAATTGTTCGTTGTTAAGAAATACATTTGATTTAGATTGTATTAAATTAGTGTCTGTGGGTTCAATAACTTATAATAAAGGCTATGATAGAGTTATTGCCGCATTGGGTTTACTCAAATTCAAAAATTGGCAATTAACGATTGTCGGAGATGGTACAATAGAATTTATTCAGGATCTAAAAAAAATGTGTATACACTATAATATTGAAAAAAATGTGATTATATTACCGTATGATAGTGAAATTTTTGATAAATTGGGGCAATACGATGCCTTTATTCTTTTTTCTAGAGGTGAGACATTTGGTATGGTTTATATTGAAGCTATGAGTTGGGGATTACCAATATTTGCTTGGAATATTCCGGTGATTGAAGAAATCATCCCGCCATGTAATTTTGTTATTGATGATATAAATGATTTTGGAGAAGAATTTAAAAAATTTTCAAATTCATTTGCTAATCAAAATAAAATTAGCACAATAAACAGAGAATTTGTGTTAAATAATTTTGATCGGTCAGTAGTCCTAAATAAGTACCAAAATTTATACAATGAAATTTTATCTATTGATTCTTATTGAATTATTTTTTTTCCCATTTTTATATTTATGGGAGGCATTTAGGAATTTTGTAAGTTCAAAGAATGTAAAACAGTATTATTCTACAGATAAATCTGATATCAAACCCATAAATGATGTCATATATTTAATACACGAATGGGGCAAATACCCTATTAAGCGAAAAAAGCATATTAATGCAATACCTGAATTTGAATGTGGACTTTTTTATCAGGTTCAACGCTTAGATAGATACAACGGTCAGAAAAAAATAAGAAAGTATCTAACTATATCAGATTATTCTGTTGAATATATTAAATATATAGAAGATAATGGAATTGGACTTAAAGATTATACTGTTATTCCAGTTCAAAACAAAGGAATGGATTTTTCTGGATATAGCTATCTCACAAATAAAATAATTGATTCATCTCAAAATCAAATTGTCTTTTTAACGAACACATCAGTTGAAAAAGATATATCCGATTATATTGATGATTACGTAAAACTTTTTGAAAAATACCACAATTTAGGCTTATTGGGAATTTCATATTCTACAAAAATTTCTCAAAGTTTTATCAAAAATAGATTTTCACCTCATTTACAAAGTTTCTTTTTAGTGTCACGATCGCAAGTCTTAAAGGAAGCTGTAAAGACTAATAATGGGAAATTTCCAGGTGAGAGTGAAACATTGAAATATTCAATTATTAGGTTTGGAGAAATTAAGCTGTCAAAATTAATTAGCAAATTAGGTTACGATTTAGCCGTTGTAGAGCCTTCAGGTAATATTTATTTTTTACCTAAAGATAAAATTCTGAACAATGGATATAATACATGGAAACTTCCATTCGGAGATCGTAGATTAACAAATAACTCACCTAATAGAATATATTCAATCTCAGATAAATAATTTATTTTATCAAAATCAATTATTTAAGCAAGATTCTAATTCAATGTAATGAAAATAAAGATAAACATCTCAATTGTCCTTTATAACTCCGATTTCAATGAAATATATAATTTAGTCAAGCTGCTGCGTTGCAATAATTGTGTTAATCAAATATATCTTGTTGATAATTCTGTTTCCCCAAATGAGTTTTTTGATGCAGTTGATGTGAAGTATATATTTACAGGAGAAAATCTAGGATATGGTTGCGGTCATAATTTGGCTATACAGCAATCTATTGATGCAGGTGTAAAATATCATCTCGTTTTAAACTCCGACATTCAATTTCAATCAATAGTGTTACCCGCCTTACTTGAAAAAATGGATGAAGATTTGGAAATAGGAATGATAATGCCCAAGGTTTTGAATATAGATGGTAGTGTACAGATTTTACCAAAACTATTACCTTCGCCATTTAATCTTCTGATTCGTGTAATTAGACCATTACAGCATGTTTTTAAAACGAAGAATAGAGAGTATACATTGGAAGAGTATTACAATAAAGAATTAAATGTTCCAATCTTATCAGGTTGTTTTAGTTTGTTCAGAGTAGATGCATTAAAAGATGTTGGATTGTATGATGAGAAATTCTTTATGTATTTTGAAGATTTTGATTTATCAAGGAGAATAAATTCAAAGTATAAAACAATTTATTATCCAGAAGTAAGTATAATACATGCTCATGAAAGAGGTGCTGCAAAGAGTTTCAGACTTTTTAAAGTATTTGTAAAATCAGCCATCATTTATTTTAATAAATATGGGTGGTTTTTTGATTTTGAAAGAAAGAAGATAAATAAGAGTGTACTAAAAAATTTGAAATGAATATTCTAATCACCGGCATACACGGCTTTGTAGGCACTAATTTAGTGAATGCACTTAAAGTTCAGCATACCATTTATGGGCTGGATATTGTAGCACCACAGAAAGAAGGTGTTGTAAAGACTTATACCTGGGCGGAGTTGGAAAGCATCCCCACTGTGGATGTAGTGATACACTTAGCCGGTAAAGCGCACGATACCAAGAATCAAACGAATGCACAGGTCTATTTTGATATCAATACTGGTTTAACGCAAAAGATATATGATTGGTTTCTAAACTCGGAAGCTAAGAAGTTTATTTTTTTTAGTTCGGTAAAAGCTGCTGCTGATAAGGTAATAGGAGAGATACTAACGGAAGAGATAGTTCCAAGTCCGAAAGGGCCTTATGGAGAGAGTAAGATAAAGGCGGAAGAATATCTTCTTAGTAGGCAGTCGGGA
>Ga0302284_1000272_pt1 | contig 24902 bp, 11 predicted proteins | sample III_Fen_E2_1_FD_198760 | JGI IMG/M metagenome (GOLD analysis project Ga0302284, IMG submission 198760) | Peat permafrost microbial communities from Stordalen Mire near Abisko, Sweden - III_Fen_E2_1 | ecosystem: Environmental > Terrestrial > Soil > Wetlands > Permafrost | place: Sweden: Abisko...
ACCTACTTTGAAGCAATCAAAGGATGAAGATAGATATCAAGCTAACTAGCTGAAATAGCCATAACGACGAATCATAAGAGCTTCTACTTTACAAGATCGACGAGAAAAAGGTTCAACATAACAATCAAGCATCAACTCAACTACTAAGAGCAGCAACCAAATGAATCAAAAAGGTACTCTGCTTAACCAATCGATTTTCACTAGCAAACCCACTTAATCATTCTTTCAATCTCAGATAATTAAAAGCAGACTTAGTAAATAAGGAATCAGCCCTCATGAAAAAGAATTAGGAAACCTTCACAAAAATGATGTATATTATCCTAAGGTACCTGTATTAAACATTATTGCTAGGTCTAATAATGACAAGGAAAGTGAGGAAGAGGAAGAGGAAGAGGAAGAAGAGAAGAAATCTGAAATAGGAAAGGACAATCACAGTGATGTGGATACTACTTTCACTTAAACATAGAATAAATTTAATAATAATTACATGAGTTCCAGCAGGTAATAGTAGAAATCCAAAAAGTGTTTAACATCTTAAAACTCTCCCAAGTAAACTAAGCAACAGGAGAAATAAATTAAAAATTCCTTAGAGCTGAAAGAGCAAGCATAATCATATATAGTATCCTAACCATTGAAATTATCCTAATCACCATTCATGATCAAGAAGATTAAACAGAAAGATTCTCTTAAAGAGCATCATAGGGATGATAAGAAATTGACGAGTGGAGAGGAGGATAATCAATCATCACCAGAAATACCCTCGCAGAGACTCAGAAGCAAGCAGACTACCCCATAAACCCCTTCGTTGTTTGCTCGGACGCTCTAGAGTGAAGACTTTATGACAAGCAGACACTCAAGTAGACATAATATTAGCTTTCTCAACCATAGTAGTAGTAGAATTCTTGATAAAACTTCTGTTCAAGAGTCGAGATAAATCAGTAAAAATAAAGATAATACGCCCTAGAAAAAGGAGCTAATACAGACAGAGACCATTAATAGAAGCTCACAAAGAAGTAGCTAAAGCAGTAAAAGTAATATCAGCAGCCTTAATAGTAAAATTAATTCTATAAATAAATCACATAGAAAAGTATCATATCATCCAAGTGTGACTGCGCAGACTAACAAAAGTGATATTAGGAGTTCTGTTCTTAGGCAGCCTACGCTTATTGATAGAGGTGGATTAGATTTGTCTTAACAAAAATCATAAAATCAATAAATCTTAAAAAAACAAATAAAGATAAAAAGATCCATCCTCTTGATGAGGATGATGATGATGATGATGATTCCTCAACTGTATTTTGTGAAATGTGCAGCCAAGTTATCTTAGAAAATGACTATGCAGATCATTGCCGTTAATGCGAGCACTAAAAGATAAAATGCGGGTTTTGCTTTGATATGATTTCTCGAAACAGAATGAATGGACATTTCTTTGAGTGTATCATTAGACAACACAAAGGACAAGCACAAGAACAATTTCAACAATAACTATTTCAAACAGAATAACAAAAACTACTACAAGAACAAGGATAAAAACGATTAAAACTGCAACTTCAACAGGGATAAAGACAACTACAAAAACTCCAATAACAATTCCAAGAACAAGAACAGCAATTGCAAAAATAACTTCTAGAACAAGAATAACGATTGCAAGAACAATAGAGACAATTACAAGAATAAGGAGAATAACGACTAAGACTACAACTAGAACAAGGACAAGAACAACTAGAATAACTACAGCAACAACTGCTGGAACGAGAACAACGATAATAATAACAACTTCGAGAACTGATGCAAGGACAATTACGACAAAATCATTCTTCAGGTCCAAATTTTCCAGAAAATAATTCAGTCTCATATTTTTAGGATGCATAACTCAGCTAAAATATTATTCAACCCTCTTCTGAGAGGATCGAGGTTATTTCAAACAACAAACAACAAACAACGCTGCTGCATATGTTAATATGATATTGAGCCTAGAGAAGAACTTGCGAAAATACCATGTTCACATAAATTCCATTAAGAATGCATCTCTGAGTGGAAAAAATACCAAAATTTTTGTCCGTTATGCAGGGAAGCAATTTGAATAAGACCAACAATCAAAAAATGAGCATAGACTTGCATTTATGCGTGTTCTAAAAATATCAATAACGCTGTTTTTAACTTTCTTTTCAGTGTTTTTTAATAAATCTAACTTAATAAGTCTTTTCTAAGCAGGGAAGGATTAGTAGTATTCTTTTTCAATCTGAAAGGCTCTCTGTTTGTTGATAAGAGGTGCTGTCCGAGGGTGGAAATCTTGATTTTGGTACTAATCTTATTCGTTTTTTTGAGACATGCTATCAGAAGAGGAGTGTAGTTCGAAGGAAAGAAAAAATTGATTACCCTGTAGCTCTCCATTTTTATTTTATTATTTTTTTTGAAAAAAGAAAAGCAGATTTGGGTAAGAATTTTGACTAATATTATGCGCTAAAAAGGAAGTGAAATTCAGATAATAATTATTAAAATGGATGAAATTCAGCTTAAAAATAGAAGAAAATATGCTCAACCGAATGGCCAGATACCAGAGGGCTCTCTGACATCAAGATGATGAGCAATTCTAATGTGTGAGAGAGACAGCTAACTTCTAAAAATATATTTCTAAATTTTTGGTTAATTATTATCATTTTTTTATTTTTTTAAAAAATAATTCATTCTTTTTTTTTAAGAAATATCATCAGATTAATTTAAAGGTTAATTTTTTTTCCCTCTTCTTGAATTTATTCTTTTTTTTTCTTTGAAACTTTTTTTTTGGTTGAACTTCATTTTATTCAACATATTCTTGCTTCTGAAGGCTTACCCAAGAGAAGAAATAAGGGAGAATAACATTTAAACAAATATTAAATCAAGCAATCATAAAGCTTTTCAAAAAGGTGATTAAAGAATGCTTCAAATAATAAGATGAATCTGCAAGCTCAAAATCAAACAACAATTATTTATTGAATCGACCACAAAAACGGAAATAGAATTCTTTTAATTTTTTCTTTTGCTAACAACTTAGTTATTGGTGAACAAAAAACAATATTTTGCTTTCTGTTCTAAAAGATTCTGTTATTGAGATATTTCAGTTATTTGACAAACACAAATCCTTCGTTTCTAAGAGATTCAATAGGAAAATTAGATATTGTTTTAAATTTTCTACGGGGGAAGTTGATTGTAAATGGAAATGTTGACTTAAGAAATTATTGGGCATGATTTCAATTCATTTTCATTTCCCCAGTGATAAAATGAGAATGTAATCCTTAATTAATTCGAGAAACTTGTAAAATAATTCTGTAAAGTCAATTCAAAACAAGTTAAAAACTTGTTTCCAAAAATAATACTCAGTAAATAAAAAGAGAGTTACATAAACAAACTCAATCTATTTACCCTGAACTCCTTAAATTCTCAAAATATCAAATCAAAAAGATAATTTAATTTTCATTTAAAATAATAAAACACATCAAACAAAAGGCTAATAGCTGGTGTGAGAACACAAAAAAAGAGAGAAACTTGTTGATCTAAGTGCGAAAGAGCAAGGATATCAAGAAATGATGCATAATGGTTATGGAAATTTTTACTTGGAGCAAATCCAAATACAAAAGAGTGAACTAAGTGCTTTTTAGCAATCAATGTATGAAGAAAAACGACGGTTCAATTAACAGCAAGTGCCTTAATAACAAATCACAAAGCTTTAAAAATAAGGAAATCTCCACTTTAAAAGTAGTCAAACATCAAGAATACCAGGATTTAATGCCACTGCTAGATACAACAACGGATACTAACAAGAAGAGGAAGAGAAGAAATATGAGATAGGAACGAATAACAACAAAAGGGATGCTAAATATACTAACAATATTGTTATTTCTAATAATTACATGAATTGCAACATGAAATAACAGAAAGGGTTTCTCAATCAAAGCAATCAACAGCAGGGAATAACCAAGAAATCATTAGAAAAAGGTAAAAATAGTCATACTCAATTTATCCACAGAGGAAGGAAGTACAACAATCGTTAAAGCTAAGGATAAAAGGATAATGAGGAGAAAAAATCTGAAGAACAGAAAGGACAAGTATAATAATTAGAAATATCCTTGTAGGAATCTTTAATCGAGGAGGATATTGATGTGGAAGTGACAGGTAGCTATCATAGCTCTGATACTAACGAGGAGAGTTTTAAAAAGGATAACAATTAAGGAGATTCGTCAGAAATACCTTAATAGAAACTCATACTTGAGGATTTCAGTGAATCCAACTAAAATTAGAATGAGATGTATAACTACACTAACAAAGATAAGAGATTCAACAAAACATAAATATCTATTGAAGAGTCTAACTATCCATAGAAATATGGAAAGTTATTCAACTAAAGCAACAACTAAGGTTAGGCTTAAACTTCAGATGATATTCCCACAACAGTGTTTTGCGATATCTGTAGCAAGGAATTCATAGAGAGTGAGTATCTAGATCATTGTAAATTATTTGAGTTTAGGGATAATCCTGAAAAGGAAACAAATGGCCATTTCCTTAACTACATCAAGATATAATAAAAATAAAATCAATAACTAAAAGAACAAAATCATAAATTGCAAGAAAAATATCAACAACTGCAAGAACAACAACGACTAGGATAACTACAACTCAAACAAAAGCCTCTAGTACAACAGGAAAGAGAACTACAATAACTCAAACCATAGCAAGTAGGACAGTAGCGATTAGCACAATATCGATAAAGGCAGCAATTACTAGGACAACAGGAATATCAATCACAGTAGTAAGTACAAGTACTAAAACCAAAATAGTAAAGACAGTCTCAATTACAATAACTGCAAGAAAAGCAAAGATAATAAAAGCACTAAATACTGTTACAACGAAGACGAGAGCGAGAAGAATAAGTGCAAAGACAGCAAGGACAATTACAAGAACAACTTTATCAACAACAACCACTACAAAAAGAAAGATTCCAATAAGTATTACAAGAACGAAAGCTAACTCAATATTATCAACAAAATCAATAAAAACAACAACGAGAACAATAAAACAAGAGACTACAAGAGTATCTATTGCAAGAATAAGATCAAAGATAAGAAATAAAAGCACAACGAGATATTTTTTAGCAAAAATAAATACAATGGTAACAAGAACAACGATGGTTGGAAGATTAAAGAAAATTGTAATAATAAAAATAACGAGAATATCAAAAACAAAGATTGCGACCATCATCAACATCAATATCTTTTTATCGACCAAACAAATTAATCTTATGATATCAAATCCTTCAATGAGACCATTTAAGACTTCTCTAAATAATTCTAGAAATCTTAATGCAACAATGAAAACAACTGCTGAATATGTGAGAACATTATGAGACAAATGGAGAAGTACTTGAATAGATTCTGAAAAGTTAATTAAACAGTATGCCCACTATGTAGGAAATCTATTTGAATAATAAGGATGGCAAATGGAAAAAACTAACATAACTTGCAAATATTCATATCAAATTATTTAGCAATTTATTTATTCTCAATTAATAAAGCTGTTTTGAATAATTTTTTTGATAATTTTCAAGGTTAAATTCCATATTATTACATTGAAAAACCATTTTAAATTGCCTAGAATTTAAAATACTGATGTATTCATTTTACTATTTAATTCCAAGCTTGCAGATCAAAAGTTAGTATCGACGAGGGAACTGAAACATAATCATGTACAAAAGTAGAACACTGAGAAACACAAGCAAATATGTTTTGCAGAAGAGAGTGGAATCTATTTGAAAAGCTAGCAGGAACATAATTATTGTTTATTATTCAATTGTAAAGCCTTCTTTCTCATGGCCAACACCCAAATCATATTTTTTCTTAGTTACTATTTTTTTAGAAAGCTTGGCAGAAGGGGGTGGGTAGGGAAGGGGATTTAGTCTTCCAGAAGTGACTTAATACTTCAATTCCATTAATATCAACAATCATACACTCTCCCTCTTTTGTACTGTAATCAAATAATTAGCGAGTCAAATTAAACATTCTCACTCCATCAAGGGAAGCTCTCATATAAGTCCTCTTCCTTAAAAACCTCAAAAAGGTGAGACAAAAACCATTCAAGATAATTCTCATAATTCTTTAACAAAATAATTCCATAAAAGATAACCATAGAAACGATATTTTTATTTCAACTATTAAAAATTTTTTAAATTATTAATGAAAAAAAGGTATTTTTATTTTTATTTAAGACAACAAGGAAGATCTTTTTTTAAAAAAAAATAATAAATTCTTAGGTTTTAAAGACCGCCAAAAATAATACTGCAAGAAATTTTTAAAAATATCTTCATTATGCGTTAACTCTTTTGGTTGAGGATATTAATCTGCAAGGTAAAATTCCAACAATAATATTTTTTTAATGGAATTGGCTTACAATAACTGAAATAAAACTCTTTTCATAGTTACTTTTGATTTTTACTTAACAATGAGTGAAAAATAAACAAAATATTATTTTCCGCACTAAAATATTCTGTTATTGTTGCACATTTCAATTATTTGGTAAACAAAAATCTTTCATTTCTAAGAGAATCGAGAGGGAAATTAGGTCTTGTTTTAAATTTTCTGCTGAAGGGAGGGGGTGGTGGAGTTGATTATTAATGGAAAATTGACTTATTTATTAATACATGATTTCAATTCATCCTCATACCCCAGTGATACAATTCCGAAGGAATCTCTAATTAATTCAAGAAGCTTGTAAATAATTTCTGTAATGTCAATTCAAAACAAGTTAAACTTTTTTCCCCAAAAAATAATTCCCTGTAAATAAAAGAGACTTAAGCAAACTCAATCATTTTAGCCTGACTGCCTTAAATCCTCATAAAATATCAAACCAAAAAGACAATTTCATTTTCATTAAAATTATTAAAAATCTCAAAAAAAGGCAAGTTTAGTACGCGTAAAAAGAAGAGAAACTAGTTGATCTAAGAGCAAAAGAGCAAGGACATTAGGAAATGATGCATGCTGGTTATGGAAATTTCTTCTTGGAGCCAATTCAAAGGAAAAAGAGTGAAATAAGCACTTCTTAGCCATCAATACAGATCAACTAACGAAAGGAGCCTTAACAACAGATCACAAATCTTTAAAAATAAGTGAATCTCCAGTTTGATAGCAGACAAACAGCAAGGGTACTAAGATTTAATTCCACTGCTCGATACAACAATAGCAACAAAAAAGAGGAGGAAGAGAAGATATATGGCAAGAGGGATACTAGAAATATAAACAATACTGTTATTTCTAACAATTACATGAATTGCAACATGAAACAACAGAAAGGGTTTCTCAATCAAAGCAATCAAAAGCAGGGAATAACCAAGAAATCATTAGAAAAAGGTAAAAATAGTAATACTCCATTTATCCACAGAGGAAGGAAGTACAATAATCGTTAAAGCTAAGGATAAAAGGATAATGAGGAAAACAAATCTGAAGAACAGAAAGAAAAAGAATAATAAAAAGATATTTCTTAGTAGGAACCCTCAATCGAGGAGATTATTAATGTGGAAGAGACGGATAGTGATTATTGCTCTGATTTTAGTTAGGAGAGCATATTAAAGGATTGCAGTGAATTGAATTTTAATTATTATGAGCAAAATAACTACGATAATAAAGAAAATAGCTTCAAAGAGGAGAAAAAGCAAATAGGTACAAAGGATTATCCTTAGTCTGCTCAGGCACTCAATAGTAAAAACGAATCCTCAAGTAGTTTCTAAGATAATAAAAATGATAATCGTAGTAGAAATCTCAAATAAAAAGCTATTGAAGAGTCTAATAAATATTAATAGAAATATGGGAGCAATAGCTAAGGTTAGACTCAGACTTTGGATGACATTCCCTCAACAGTGTTTTGTGATCTCTGTTTCAAAGAATTCATAGAGAGTGAGTATTTAGATCATTGTAAATTATTTGAGTTTAAAAATAATCCCTTAAAGGAAAAGGAAACAAATGGCCATTTCCTCAACTACATCAAGATATTATTAAAATCAAATCAATAACTAAAACAATAAAATCATAAATTACAAGAAAAATATCAACAACTACTAGGATAACTCCAACTTGGACAATAGCCTCTTGCACAACAGTCAAGAACACAATAATAACTCAGACCATAGCAGGTAGGACAGCAGCGATTAGCACCATAACGACTAAGTTAACGACAACTAGGATAATAGCGAGTAGGACAACTTCAGTATCAATCACAGTAATAAAGACAAGTACTAAAACAAATATAGTAAAGACAGTCTTAACTACAATAACGACAATAGCTCATACATAGACTGCAATAACAATAAGAAAAATAACGATAATAAAAGCACTAAATACTCTTACAACGAAGACGAGAACGAGAAGAAAAAGCGCAGAGAAAACAAGAACAACTACAGGAAAATCTTTATCAAAAGCAACAAATTCAAAAAGAACGATTCGAACTAGTAGTACACGAACGAAGGATAACTCAATATTATCAGCAAGAACGACAATAACTAGAGCAATAACGAAAACAACGACGAGAACAAGAAAACAAGAGACAACAAGAATAACTACAGCAAGAATAAGATCAACGATACGAAATGGAATTTCAGCGAGAAATATTTAGGCAAAGATAAATACGATGGTAACAAGAACAACGATGGTAGGAGGATTAAAGAAAAGTGTAATAACAACAAAGAGAACGATAAAATAAAGAGCGAAGAATGCATCGATCATAAACAGCAATATCTTTTAAAAGAGCAAATTATTTAGAAGAATTAAACTTATGAAATAAAATCCTTCAATGAGACTACTTAAGCCTTCTCTAATATTTTCAAGGAATCTCAATACAACAAAGAAAGCTGCTGAATATGTTAAAACAATATCAAATATGGAGAAGTACTTGGGAATTTTCGATGCATCACATTTGTTTCACTAAGCCTGCATTGCTTTGTGGAAAAAATATCAAACAGTATGCCCACTATGCAGGAAATCCATTTGAATAATAAGGATGATAATTGTAAAAAAGAATATAAATAATTGCAAATATCCATATCAAATTACTTAGCGATTTATTGATTCTCATTTTAAAAAGCTGTTTTGAATAATTTTTTAGATAACTTTCAAGGTTAAACTTCATTTTATTACATTGAAAAACCAGTTTAAATTGCATAGAATTTAATACTAATGCATTCATTTACTATTTTAACTCCAAGGTTGCAGATCAAAAGTTAATCTCAATGAGAGAACTGAAAATATAATCATGTAAAAAAAAAAACACTGAGAAACAAGCAGATATGTTTTGCAAGAAAGAGATGAATCTATTTGAATAACTAGCAGGAGGATTTTTTTGTTTTATTCAATTGTACAGCCTTCATCCTCACAGTCAACACCCAAATCATATTTTTTTATCTTAAGTATTATGTATTTAGGAAGCTTGGCGGGGGAGGGAGAGAGAGGAGAAGGATTTATTTAACCTTCGAAACAGTGACTTAATACTTCAATTACATTACCATCAACACTCATACGCTCCCCCCTCCTTTGTACAAAAATAAAAATAATTATTATTATTTAATTAATGATTTTTTTAAGGAATATCCTAAGATTATTTTAAAGGCTCCTTATCTTTTTATTTCTTCTTCATCTTCTTCATCTTCTTGAACTTGTTATTTTTTATTTTTTTTTGAGGCTTTCTTTTTTGGTTGAACTTCATTTTATTCAACATATTCTTGTTGCTGAGGACTTAATTAAGAGATAACATAAGCTAAAATAGCATTAGAAACAATTATTAAATTAGTAATTTAAAAGCTGTTCAAAAAGTAATTTGAATAAAAGAATATTTCAAATAAGATGAATCTGCAAGCTAATATTTTGTTTTTTGTGCAAAAAGATTTTGTAATATCGACATTTCAGTTAGATGACAACATAAATTCTTTGTTTATTAGAGAAGCTAGGGAAGTTGATTTTAAATGGAAAAGTTGATTTATTAATTTCTCACTTGATTTTAATTGGTTCTCATTACCGCAGTGAAACAATTCGATGGGAATCAGTAATTAATTCAAAAAATTTGTAAACATTTTCTGTAAAGTCAATTCAAAACAAGTAAAACTCTTTTTTCATAAAATAATTAGCTGTAAATAAAAAAGAGAATTACTAAAACAAACTCAATCTTTTTAACCTGACTCCCTTAAATCCTCATAATATCAAACCAAAAAGATAATTTCATTTAAGCTATTAAAATACGCAAAAAAGGCAAAAACCTGTGTGCGCAGATAAAAGAGAAACTAGTTTATCTAAGAACCAAAAAACAAGGACAGCAATAATTATGCTTGCTGGTTATGGAAAATTCTTCTTGGAGCCAATCGCATTGCAAAAGAGTAAAATAAGTACATCTTAGCAATCAATGAATGAAGAAGCACAGCGGATCAACCAGCGGCAGGGATCCTAACAGCAGATCAACCAGGGGCAGGGATCCTAACAACAGATCACAAAAAAAGTGTCTTTTAAATAGCAACCATTAGGAGATCCAGCCTATTAATCAAGCACTTTCGCAGCTGCTAGGAACACAAACAATATGAGTCAAAAAAGTATTCTGGTTGGTCAATAGATTATTAAGAAATCAATCGAAAAAGGTAGAAATAGTAATACTCCATTTATCCATAGTGCAAGGAAGTTAAAATAGAACAATCAGGAGAAAACAATTGAAAAACAGAAAGAACAAACATAATAATTAGAAATATCCAAGTAGGAGTCTTCATTTGAGGTAATCGATGAGGATATTAAAGTGGCAGAGGAGGATATCAATGATAATTCTAAGGAGAGCTCTGAAGAGGAGAAAAAAAGAAAAGATTCTTCAGAAATACCTTACTAGAAACTCATACTCTAGAATGAACAGGATGACTAAGATAATAAGGATAATAAGGAGAAAAAGTCAATTGATACGAAGAATAATACATAGTCTGCTTAGCCAAGGGAGAGTAAAAGCTAAGAATCAAGAAGTTGTAGCAATAATAAAAATAATAATATAAATGATAATAACAGTAGAAATCTTAAATAAATGTCTTAAGAAGAATCTAAATAATAATAGAAATATGAAAAGTAATTCAACTAAAGCAACAACAAAGGTTAGGCTGAGACTTCAGACGACATTCCCTCAACAGTGTTTTGCGATATCTGTAGCAAGGAATTCATAGAGAGTGAGTATCTCTATCATTGTAAATTATTTGAGTTTAAAGATAATCCTGAAAAGGAAACAAATGGTCATTTTCTCAACTACATCAAAATATTAATAAAATCAAATCAATAGCTAAAAGAAGAAAATCATAAATTACAAGAAAAATATCAACAACTATAAGAACAACAACGACTAGGATAACTACAACTTAAACAATAGCCTCTTGTACAACAGTAAAGAGGAAGACAATAACTCAGACCATAGCAGGTGTAACAGCAGCGAATAGCACCATACCGATTAAGATAACAACAACTAGGACAATACAGAATAGGGCAATAACAATATTAATAGCAGTAGTAAGCACAATTACTAAAACGAAAATAATAAAGTCAGTCCCAACTACAATAACGTCAATAGCTCAGACAACGACTGCAATAACTACAAGAAAAACAACGATAATAAAAGCACTAAATACTCTTACAACGAAGACGAGAACGAGAAGAAAAAGCGCAGAAAAAACAAGAATAACTACAGGAATAACTTTACCAAAAACAACAAATGCAAAAAGAACGATTCGAACTAATAGTACAAGAACGAAGGATAACTCAATATTATCAGCAAGAACGACAATAACTAGAGCAATAACGAAAACAACAACGAGAACAAGAAAACAAGAGATAACAAGAATAACTACAACTAGAATAAGATCAACGATACTAAATGCAAGTACAGCAAGATCTTTTAAAGCGAAGAGAAATACGATGGTAACAAGAACAACGATGGTAGGAAGATTAAAGATGGTTACGATAACAAAAAAAACAAGAATATCAACAACAAAGATAACATCGATCATTAACATCAGTATCTTTTTATCGAGCAAAAAATTAGAACTATTAATCTTAGGATAACAAATCCTTCAATGAGACCACCAAAGACTTCTCTAATGTTATCTAGGAATCTTAGGACAACAAAGAAAGCTGCTGAATATGTTAGAACAATATCAAACATGGAGAAGTACTTGCCAAGATTCGATGTTCACATATATTCCACTAAACCTGCATTGCTTAGTGGAAAAAATATCAAACATTTTGCCCACTATGCAGGAAATCCATTTGAAAAATAAGAATGGTAATTGAAAAAAATAACATAACTTGCAAATATCCATATAAAATTACTTAGTGATTTATTTATTCTCAATTTAAAAAGCTGTTATTAATGAATTTTTAGATAACTTCCAAGTTAAATGACATATTATTACATTGATAAATTGATTTAAATTGCATTGAACTTAAAATACTAATGTATTCATTTACGATTTCAACTCCGAATTTGCAGATCAAAAGTTAGTATCAACTAGGGAACTGAAAAAATATCATATAAAAACGAATAACACTGAGAAACACAAGCAAATATGTTTTAAAAAATGTAAAGCCTTCTTTCAGGGGGGATTTAGTGCTAGAGACAAGTGACTTGATACTTAATTTTTTTTACCATAAACACTCAAACACTCCCCCTCCTTTGTATTGTAATAAAAATAATTAATGAACCAAATAATTACTGTAATCATTTGATTATTTAGTTCTTTTTCATGTTGTTGTAGCTTCATTTATATTACTCTTCAGTAATATTATCAATCATGATATCAATCATTATCTGATAATGTTGTTGTCGTTTATGTATCTATTAAAGGCTGTTCTCATAATATTCCTGAGAAAGAATCTACTCGCCGATGATGATCAACGTTAGTCAGTTAATTCTTTTTTACTTGAGGGTGTTGTGCATGCATCTCAATTTATTAGTTGCCTTCAACAATTCTGCTTATAATAAGGATCTTCAAATAGAGAGGAAAAGAGGACTTACAATTATCATCTAGAGAGTATCATAAGCTTCTACAAAAACCAAAGCAAACCCAATGTTATTTGGAGTAAAACAAGATTAATTAAATAGATTTGTTGTTGTCTGATTGCCAAACGAATTAAGCTCTTAATACAAACCACAGCAACTCTTGCGCAGTTAGCACAACAGTTGGTATTGTAATTGAATTAAGTGAGATAAGACTATTGAATGAGAGTTAAAATAATGTAACTATGTTCTTTTGATAATTCTGTTGAGTCCTTCCCATTAAAAAAAATTAATCAAATCGGATTTAAATAGGAGAGAATAGATTACTCACATGTGTAATATAGAATATCACTGATTGTTATAAAATAAAAACAAGTGCGAGAGTAGAATCATTGACTCACATAAGATCATTGAATTAGCAAACAGTCTCCAACTTTGTTATTGTCATCTTCGTCTGCTTGTTTAACCCACACAGAAAGAACCTGTAAGGAGTAGCAGGTTTAATACATTCTGGGTGATCGATCTGAACAACAGACTCATAGTTAGGAAGTGAGCCAACTCTGAAGAATTATCTTTCTATATTGATCCTCATTTCAAGGTTTCTTCTTTCTAGAGAATCGTCATCAGTTCTTATGTCCTTTCCCTTCAGGTAAGTGTTGATATAACCTCCAGTTTCCCTATATATTAAAATTAGTGATAATGTTCTTGTTGGTGTATGCTTATTTGGATTATTATTTTGTATTTAGTATTTGTCTGTGTGTGGCTATGTGTTGTGTTAAGAATTAACACTATCTGTCAACTGATTCGATTGAACGTAGATTCGTCTTTAGTAGAATCAGGAATCAAACCAAACCAAAAGTTCTTATTTTATCCTTTGGTCTACTCAAGCTTTATCTGCACAACATAATTAGTTGAAGGATCCAGAATAAAGTTCGAGTAGCACTAGTCACCTGAGTCATCTTGAGTGTCGTTTTTGAATTCAAGTTCGTTCTAGTAGTTCTTTGATACTGAAAGCTTTGTATATTTTCCTTCACTTGATAAGATAAGTTTGGGTCTCAGCAACAAATTTGTGGGTTTGATTTACTGCAATCGTTTCTGTTTGGTTGTTAAAAATAATAGAAAGTTAATAATCTGCTTTATGTTTGAGTTCAAACTATTCTCAGGATCCTCGTTAATTCCTGAAATACTTCCCTCATTAAGACTTTCACGCAAGAGGAAGGGGATTCCTCAGAAGAAGAAAGAAGAACTTCTGGAAGATTTGATAGCAAAATATTTTGAAGAGAAAAATTGGTATTGATGAATTTACAGCTCTCGGGGAATTAACTCATTCGCATTAGAGGAATCAAGAAAAGACTGTAAATAATCATTTTAAGGAAGATCAAAATAATTTTATTTACTTCACTTTAAATTTGAGTATCCATTTTTGTAAAATCAGTTAATGTATTTGCTTGCATCCCAGATTAAATTTTGGGATTATTAATAGGTTTATTTGACATTAAAACCTCTTGTTTTAATTTCTAATTCTTAAATATCCTCCCAAAACATATTGTTCTGATTTAAATAATGTAAAAAATAGTTATTGTTTATTTACCTTTATGTCTATAAGTTGTTGGTTCAACGATTGAGAAGACTTCTTTTCACGTTCTAGTTGCTCCCTCAAACTAGCGTTACTCTCCTTCTCCCGCTAAAAAAAATAGAAGAATGAAATAATTCATAAGATCTCAAAATTTATTACTTTGTTTTCTTGTTTCACATCAGAGATTTCTTTTTTTAGATCAGAATTTTCCTGTCTTAGGCTTGTGATTTCCTATTAAAGTTTTCCCATTTAGATTCGAATTTCCTTTAATTATTGCTACTGCTCACAAATAGTTCGCTGTGCTTGGTTAAACTAACTCATACAAGCATCAAATTCTGTTTGTTTTCTTTGGAGTGCATTTCGATATTCATCACTCTACAAATTGAATCAGAAAATAACAAAAGCATTAATAACAAAAGAATTTCAAATAAATATCTGAAAATACATAAAAAAATATTTTACTTGCTCAATAGCATGGAGAGGAGATGGAAGAGTACCTTTAAAAAAGTCAATCTCTTCAAGAAGTGCGCATAACAGGCTTCGAATTTTGTTGGGTTATTCCACTGAAAATTCGTCCTTGATACCTTGTAATTAATTGCAAAGGTGTTTAATTTGTTGGGTGTTTCTCTCTGCATTTGCGACATGATTATGGACGAATTAGGCTAGCGTTTCTTCTTTTTTTTCATCTAAAAGAAGCAGTCTAAGAGTTTCGATATCAGTTATTTCAGACCAACATACCTTAGAACGTTTATAAATATCATCATATTACCTTAATTTTAACTTACGATCTTATTTTCTTCTTTCAACTATCACTTCAATCTAGTTAGCTAGCTCCTAAAGGTATTTATCCATTAGAAATGTTTCAGAATCCATGCTTTCATCAATATTTTAGAGTATTTCGCCAGGTTCAGAGTCTGTTAGGACTGGGTAATATAACAAGTCACTCTCGCTTGATTCAGAAAATATTTCTCTAATCTCCTGGTAGTTTTTGCGTGGGATGTCATTCTCCTTTACGCACATATGGCAGATTCTTGCATTTTCTACATTAGGTATCAGATGTAGAAGCTCCGCATTCCTTTTAGGATGATTTTTGCACTTAACTTTAAGTACATTTTAGATATCTTCATTCCTTTGTTCTAAGAGATAATCAGCCCTATTTTAATCCACTTGCTTGGAGTGTTTAGCGCTTTATTATCTGTAATTAATTGCTTCCATTTGCTGTAATGTCTTACTTCTTTCGAGCTGTTGAGTTTTCTCAAAGTTTTTCAATTTATTATTTCTCTTTGTTAGACTCACTCAAATCACACTTTTTCCCACTTAAAGATTGAAAAGCATTAATAAAAGTACATTAGAATTGCTTTAAATGTTCAGGGTGTTTCAATTTATCAAAAGGAAGATTAAGATTATTTTTTTGTGTTTCTAAAATGCATTTTTTGTCTGACTAAACAATAGCAATCTAAAGTTGTTCTTTTTTCCAAAAAAAAAAATGGAGAATTGCAGGGTAACCATTTTTTATTTCCCAAAACCATACTCTTCTTCCCTCTCTCTTCAGCACGTCTCAAAAAACAAAGATGCTTAGTACCTAAATCAAGTTTTCGAGCCTCGGACAGCACTTTTTCTTATCAATAAACAGGGAGCCTTTCCGATTGAATAAAAAATGAAACCAGCATTATTGATATTTTTAATACACGCATAAATGCAAGTTTATGTTTATTTTTTTGATTGTTATCCTTTCAAATTACTTTCTTACACAATGGACATTCGCTTTTGTATTTTTTCCACTCAGAGATGCATTCTTAATGAAATGTATGCGGACATGGCATCTTCGCAAGTTCTTCTCCAGACTCAATTTAGCTAAAACATATGCCGCAACTTTTATTGTCTCTTAATTTTATAGCCTAAAAAAAGAAGATTAAATTCTTTTCAGGAACATTTGGTGGAATTGAAGGTAATATTTATTTCTTTTTTTAAATTTCCTATTCTTAAATATCTTCCCAAAAGATATTGTTTTGATTTCAATTATTTAAAAATAGATCTTTTATATTTACTTTTATGTCAATAAGTTGTTAATTCAACGATTGAGTAGATTTCTTTTCACAGTCTAATTGTTCCCTCAAACTAGTGTTAATCTTCTTCTCCCTCTAAAAAATATATTAGAATGAAATAATTCATCAGATCAAAAAATTATTACATTGAGCTATTGCAATATTGCTGAGCTTTCTTGTTTCAAATCAGAGATTTCTTTTTTTAAACCAGAAGTTTCTTGTCTTAGGCTGGTGATTTCCTATTCATGTTTTCCCATTAAGATTCGCATTTTTTTTAATTGCTGCTACTGCTCATAAATAGTTCGCTGTGCTTGGTTAGACTAACTCATGCAATCATCTAATTCTGTTTGTTTTCTTTGGAGTGCATTTCGATATTCATCACTCTACAAATTGAATCAGAAAATAACAAAAGCATTAATAACAGAAGAGTTTCAAATAAATATCTGAAAATACATAAAAAAATATTTTACTTGCTCAATTGAGTGGAGACCTTTAAAAAAGTCAATCTCTTCCAGAAGTGCCCATATCAGACTTCTAATTTTCTTGGGTTATTCCACTGAAAATTTATCTTTAATATCTTGTAATTAATCGCAAAGTTGTTTAATTTACTGGGTGTTTCTCTCTGCATTTGCGATATGATTGCGGACAAATTAGGCTAGTCTTTCTTCGTTATTTTCATCTAAAAGAAGCAGTCTAAGAGTTTCGATATCAGTTATTTCTGACCAACATGCCTTAGAACGTTTATAAATATCACCATATTACTTTACTTTTAACTTCCTATCTTATCTCCTTCTTTCAACTATCACTTTAATCAAGTTAGCTAAATCCTAAAAGTATTTATCCATTAGAAATGTTTCAGAATCTATGCATTCATCAATATTTTGGAGTATTTCGCCAGGTCCAGAATCTGTTAGGATAGGGTAAAACAATAAGTCATTCTCCCTTGATTCCTAAATTATTTCTCTAATCTCTTGGTAGTTTTTGCGTGGAATGTCATTCTCACATACGCACATATTGCAAATTCTTGGATTTTCTACATTAGGTATCAGATGTAGAAGCTCAGCATTCCTTTTAGGATGATTTTTGCACTTAACTTTAAGTACATTCTAGATATCCTCATTCCTTTGTTCTAAGAGATTATCACCCCTATTCTAATCCACTTGCTTGGAGAATTTAGAACTCTATTATCTTTAATTAGTTGCTTCCATTTTTTATAATGTCTTAATTTCTATTCTAGATATTGAGTTTTCTTAAAGTTTTTCAATTTAATATTTCTCTTTATTAGGCTTAACTTGTACTCTTTCCTACTTAAAGATTGAAATACACTAATAAAAGTACAGTAAAATTGCTTCAATCAATCTGAGTGTTTCAATAGATGAAAAAGATAGTTACTATTAATTTTTGTGGTAATAATTCAAGTATCCTAATTGGAAGAGGAAGCATGAAAACATCAAGAAACATATAAGACACAAAAAGATCCATAGCAATAAAAATAGTCTCTTAAATAACATCATACAAAACGAAAAACAAGATTTAAAAAAAAATTAAGATTAATATTATTGTTTCCATAAAGACAATTCACTCAATCCCACAACTTAAATATGTGGGGGAAACAAAAAATTCCTGTGCTCTCTGAATTATTCAATTCGATAATTCCGATTCTTTATTTCAAATTATTACAGACGTAAACTTGCCAATTCAGATAGCAAAGCAATATTAAAATTAAAAGTGAGTTGAAAGGAATGTACAATTAGTTTTATCCAAATTTATTTCTCTTCCCCAAAGTGTTTAAATTCAGAGGTAATCATTCATCCCAGAAACATTTTTAAATAATCGTTTAAGTTTGATTGGACGAAAAATATTTCTCCTTTTATAAAATAATCTGTGGAAAACAGAAAAGAGCTTTACAAGAGACAAATTTTTCTTCGACAAGGCGGTCTTAATTCCTCATTTATTCCAACCCTAAAAATAAATTAATTGTCATTTAAGAACTTGTAAATACAAAAGAAGAAGAAGGCTAATAGTATCTCCAAATGATCTGTAAGGCTCAGGAGAAATTACCATATGATGAGATTAAATAGAAGAAGAACCAGTTGATTTAGATATATGAGCCAAAATAATAAAGACATTAGCAGATATAGTAAAAGATCGACAATAGGAAACCAATTGGTAACAGAAAGGGCATCTTGGATTCAATCGAAGCGCGAAGCTATTAAGAAGAGGAGAAGGAAGAAAAAAAATCTGAAATAGCAAAGAGCCATGGCAGAGATGCTAATGATACTTGCAAGGGGTTTTTCTCTAATAATTACATGAGTTCTAATGGGTTTTAATAGAAAGGATTCCTAGATCAAAAGAACTTAAAGAAGGAATTTATCAAGAAGCCATAAGAAAAAGATAGCAAAAGTAAAACTCAGCTTAACAATAGAGCAAGGACGTACAATCGGCCTGAAAGTTAGAATAAAAAGGAAAAGAAAACTGAAGAACCAAAAAAATAAGCATTATTTACTGAGGTTTTCTCGTATGAACCCTCAATAGAGGAGATTATTGAATAGAACGATTCCTTTTATGAGAAGAATAGCTTTGATAGCTATGTCAGTATGGAGAAGTGCTCTGAAGAGGAAAAAAAACAAAGACAATCATCAGTATTTCCTTTGAAATAACTCATAATCGAGGATATCATTGAATTGAATGATTTCGAGAATGATCAAGAAAGCTAATAATACTAGGAGGAGAGCTTCGAAGAGGAGGAGAAAAAGCAAGACTCCTCAACAGAATTACCCAAAACTGAGCAGATTACTACAAAAAAAAATAACTTTTTTATTGATTAGTTTGTGTAGAAAGAAGAAACTATGGAAAAAAGTCACTCAGTTAGTAATTTTACTCGTAGAATTCATAACCAAAAAGGGATTGTTGATACCATACCTACTCAAGAGTCACAATAAGTTCAATGTAAAATCAACGTCAGACCCATTTCATCAATGAAAAAGACAGACTAGATGCTCTAGAGAAATGAGCAGAGGCAGCCAGAGAACTAAGCTAGAAGCTCACTAAAAAGAAAATAAAACACAAACAGCAACAATAACACCCCTAATAAAAACAATACTAATTCTAATAATTAACATAGAAAATTATCATTTCATCCAAATGTGAATGTGTAGACGAATAAAAGTGATAGTTACAAGGCTAATCTGAAACAATCTAATCATTTTTACAGATATCAGTTTGATTCTCCTTAGTAAAAATAAAGCTAAGAGAGGTAAAAGAATAAGAATAGTTAGACCAAAACTTTAAATGTTGTTCCCTCAACTTCATTTTGCAATATGTGCAGCAAGGATATCTTGATAAACTAGTATTCAGATCACCGCTTTGAATGTGAGCTTGAACAGGTACCATGTGTGATTTGTTTTGAAATGATTTCTCGTTACAGAATGAAAGACCATTTCCTCAATTGCAACAATTAAGTACAACAACAGCAGCAAAAACACTTACAGAAACAATAGCTGTAATAAACAAAATAAGAACAACTCCAAGAACAACCATCATTATCATTTACTTCAGCCAATAATTAAAACAAAAAATTAAACCATAACTAATCCTTCAATAAGACTACACCATGTTTCATTGATGTGAAGAAAACATCGTCGGATAACATAGAAAGCTGCTGCATATGTTATATTGATTTCTTACTCGGAGAGAGACTTGCAATGACTTAATGCACACATAAGTTCCACAAATCCTGCATTGAAGAATGGATTTCAATCAAAAGAGAATGTCCACTATGCATGACCTCTATTTGAATAGGTTTAGAAATAGATAAGGGAGAATAAATAACATACATTCTAAATGAAGTAGAAAGGCTAAAAGGATCATTTTATCGATAATTTTTTATTTATGGTATTCTTGTCTTTTCAAAAAAAAGTGTATTTTTTTGGTGTATTTTATAATTAATAATGATTTAGTTTGGATTAGTGAATTTAAAAAAAAAGAAAAAAAAGCAAGCTTAGATTCAAAAGAGATATTATTTTTCTTTATCTTAATTTTTGATGATTATCAAAGATTCCTTAAATCGTTTTCATAAAATAAATTCACTCAATCCCACAACTTAAATATGTGGGGAGGGGAATAAAGAATTTTTATACTCTCTGCATTATTCAATTCAACAATTCTGATTCTTCATTTCATATTATTACAAATATGAACATGTCAATTCGGATAGCAAAACAATATTTTCTTATTGATTTTGTGTTTAAATAAAAAATGAGTTTAAAAAAATGTGCATTTTGTTTAGATTCATATTCATCCCATTTCCCCCTCCTCAAAATGTTTAAATTTAGAGGGAATCAATCATTAATCCCAGAAGCATTTTTAAATATTTTTTTAAGCTGATTCACTAAAAGTATTTCTCCTTTTTCAAAAATAATCAACCAAAAACAAAAAAGAGCTTTACAAGTGACAAACTTTCTGCAACAAGGCGGCCTTAAATCTTCATTATCCCAACCTGCAAAATAAATTAATTTTCATTTAAGAACTTGTAAAATACAAAAGAATAAGAAGGCTTATAGAATCTTCAAATGATCTCTAAGGCTCAGTTTGAGAAGTCACCATTTGATGAGATTAAATAGAAGAAGAACCAGTTGATCTATGAGCCAAAACAATAAATACATTAACAGATTTCGTAAAAGATCGACAATAGGAAACCAAAAGGTAATAGAAAAATCATCTTAAATCCAATTTAAGCGCAGGTCTAAGAAGAGGAGGAGGAGGAAGAAAAAAAATCTGAAATAGCAAAGAGCAATAACAGAGATGCTAATGATACTTCCAAAGGGTTTTTTTCTAATAATTACATGAGTTCTAATGGGTTTTAATAGGAAGGTTTTCTCTACCAAAAGAACTTAAAGAAGGAATTTATCAAGAAGCCATAAGAAAAAGATATCAAAAGTAAACCTCTGTTTAATCATAGAGACAGGAAGATCAATCAACCTGAAAGTTAGCCCAAAAAGAAAAAGAAAACTGAAGTACCAAAGGAAAAGGAATTATTTACAGAGGTTTTCTCATAGGAACCCTCAATAGAGGAGATTATTGAATAGAATGATTCCTTTAATGAGAAGAATATCTTTGATAGCTAAATCAATATGGAGGAGTGCTCTGATAGGGTAAAAAAACAAGGATAATCATCAGTATTTCCTTTGCAGTAACTATTAATCGAGGAGATCATTGAATTGAAATAATTAGAGAATGATCAAGAAAGCTAATAATACTAGGAGGAGAGTTTCGAAGAGGAGGAGAAAAAGGAATACTCATCAACATAATTATCGAGAAATGAGCAGATTACTAAGCAAAACAATTTTTGTATTGATCAGTTTGAGTAGAATGAAGACACCATGGCAAGCAGTCACACAGTTAGTAATTTTACTCATAGAATTCATAACCAAAAAGGGATTGTTGATACCACACCTACTCATGAGTCAAAATAAGTTCAAAGTTAAGTCAAAGTCAGACCCATTTCATTAATGAAAAAGAAAGAGTAAATGCTTTAGAGAAATGAGCAGAGGCAGCCAGAGAACTAGTTAGAAGCTCACTAAAAAGAAGATAAAACACAAACAGCAGCATCAACATCCTTAATAAAAACAAAACTAATTCTAATAATTAACATAGAAAATTATCATTTCATACAAGTGTGAATGTGTAGACTAATAAAAGCGATAGTTACAGGACTAATCTAAAATAATCTAATCATTTTGACATATGTCAATTTGATTCTCCTTAGCAATAGTAAAAATAAATCTAATAAAAGAGGTCAAAGAATAGCAATCGTTAGAGCGAAACTTTAAATGTTGTTTCCTCAACTTCATTTTGCAATATGTGCAGCAAGGATATCTTAATAAAAGAGTATGAAGATCACTGCTTTGAATGTGAGCTTGAGAAAATACCATGTGTGATTTGTTTTGAAATGATTTCTAGAAGCAGAATGAATGATCATTTCCTTAATTGTAGCCAGAGGGAAGAACAGTAGGAGGAGTAGCAACAAGGGTAACAACCTTTACAGGAGCAAAAGCTGAAATAAAAATTTCAGAGACCACAAAAACGATAATAACATCAAACACTGCAAATTCTACAAGAATAATAACAGCTTATAAGAATACAACAACGACGTATTTAAATACAGTACAAGCAAGAATTAGGATAGCGAATAATCCTTTTTTAATAGGGATAATAACAACAATAATATCAACTATTACAACGACGACGACAACGAACGTTAAGACAATAATAATCAAGATAATAACAGCAAGAATCACAATACCTAATACATTAAATAATAAGAAAACGAGAAGGAGAGTGGCATCAAGAACAATAGCAAGACTAAGAATAATAAGAATAAGGAAGAAGAAGACGATAATTAGAACAACAGTAATAACCAGAATAAGGACAACACCAAATACGACCATCTTCAGCATCTTCAATTATTTCAGACAGCAATTCAAACTCAAAATCTAACTCCAACTAATGCTTCAATAAGACAATATCATGTTTTATTGGAGTGAAGAAAATAACTTTAGAAAGCACAGAATGCTGTTGCATATGTTAGAATGATTTTTTACAAGGAGAAAAGCTTGTGATGACAAAATGCGCACATAGGTTTCACAAACCCTGCATAGATAAATGGATATCAATCAAAAGAATATGTCCACTATGCAAGTCCTCCATTTGAATAGGGTTAGAAATGGATAATAACATACATACACATGCTTCAGCAATTCAAATATTCTGTTATTTTCAAAGGTGTTATGAATGTGTTTCTTTTAAGATAATTTTAAAGTTTATTAACATTGTTAACTTGAAAACCTAGTTTAATTTTCACTTATGTTAAAAATAATTTTCAACTAATCTAACTTGTAGTTTGCTTATGAAAGATAGGATCAAGAGCACTGAGAATTTTTACCCTGTCGAAGATGATCGTAATTAAGCACACACAGATAAGATAGGTCATGCAAGGAAGAAAATCCTTGAGATATGTTGTCAAACGAGGAGTGATTTTAGGAATGAATAAACCAGTAGTATTTAGCTTTTCCTTTGAAGAGAGGGATTAGTTTTTAGCAATTTTATCACCTTTATCTTTCTCTTGATATTAACCTTTATTCATTAAATATTTGTATCTAAGCTATTGCTAGTATTCTCAATTTCTTTCTTGATTATTTATTTCGATTATTTTCCCTTTTGTTTCATTCAATTATTACGATCATTTATCTTCACATAACAATTAGATTGTCTAGAGAATTTAGTTTTTACAGCATAGTTCTGCTATCAGCTTCCAACTAGTAATTAGCTAAGCAGACGAAAATAAAGCTAAGATTATGGTGATGAGAGCTTAGTTTATTAAAATAGAAGGCAAATTCTCTCAAAGATTTTTATTTATGGGGTAAAAGCTGATTTATTTGATGATAAGACTTATTTGGAATAAACAATCAAAAAATTTCAAGAAAAAAGAAAAGAGATAACACGAAAATGGACGCCAACAAGATGGTTTCTAAGGAAGGGCTGAAATGGAAATGTAGAGAACATCCCAATATCCCATGCGAACTAATTTGTCTCGATGGAGATGCGAAAGAAAGGGTTATGTGTTTCAATTGTGCTTGGAGTCATTAAATTCCAGTCTCTAATCTGATATCAATGGGTATTATTTTAGCAGCTAAAGAACAAGATATCTTGACAGCATATCCTCCACTAAAAGATCAGGAACTATCTAGCAAACTAATGAATACTAACTTACAATAATCGCTGGAAGAAATTGAGGTTTATTTTAAGAAACTGCGAGAAGAATTTGAGAAAGAAGTAAAAGCAGCAGAACAAAGAACCAAAGAATCCTTGATAAAGTAAAAGGCAGCATGGCATTAAGTATTAGAAGGATACAAGAGAATTGCGAAAGTAGAGTAGCTGAAGTAGTTGATAGTTTCTGAGAAAGAAAGTGCTGAGAAGGATCTAGATGCCTTCATAAAAGAAAAATGGAACAAAGCTGAAGAAAACAAAAAGGTAATGGCAGATCTTATAAACTAGCATGAGGGTAAATAGTGTTTCTCGCCTAAGAGATAATTCAGAGTCTTAAACGCATTAGCTTCTTTCAAACATCATTCTAAAAACCACAAGTTACTTTGATTAAATCCACTATTAATACTTCTCAGAAGATGGAAATTACCCAAGTGAATAATTCGATTTATTAAGTCAAAAGATAAGCAACTTACAATGGTAGCTGTGATTAA
>Ga0302284_1000286_pt1 | contig 24403 bp, 39 predicted proteins | sample III_Fen_E2_1_FD_198760 | JGI IMG/M metagenome (GOLD analysis project Ga0302284, IMG submission 198760) | Peat permafrost microbial communities from Stordalen Mire near Abisko, Sweden - III_Fen_E2_1 | ecosystem: Environmental > Terrestrial > Soil > Wetlands > Permafrost | place: Sweden: Abisko...
CCAGATAATTGCAAATAAGTTACATTGCTCATTTCTATTGCTGGATATGTATTTGCTAATGTTGTTCCTGATGTATAAGGGTATTCATATTTCAAAACACCAGCAACTACACTTTTTCTTTTAATTGACCAAAATGCATCTGTATCCTGTGTACCGGCAGTTGCATAACCATAATATGTTGTTCCTGATGAAGAATCTCCATCAAAAGGATCTATTCTTTGAAGTTCTAATGCCATAATTTTATTTTTATTTTATCTTATATATAAATTTTTTAAACTCATATTTAAAATAAAATTACATAAAAAAAAGTTGATATTTACAATATCAACTTTTTTAATAGCGTGGAACCGGCGGGATTCAAACCCGCGTCCAAAATAGTCTTTCGGCATCTTCTACAAGTTTAGTTTCATTTTTCTAAATAAAACAAAAATAAATAATTTTTATTTAGGTAATTATTAAATCCTATAACATTTTTATATCAGTATAAAATAGTTTACTAAAAAAACTAGTCTGGTTTTCTTGTTTAGGCTACAGAAACTTCATTCTCAACGACAGATCCAACAACTGAAATTGTTGATTTAGAAGAAACTACGTGCGTATGTACATTGCCATTTATTGTTTGTATCCATTAATTTATTAATCGCTTATTAGATTATGCGATACTTGCTGATAACCTCATTTCACAATCCTGTCAAATTCAGTCGATCCCATATTTTCAATGAACATTAATATTACAAAAATTATATTTGATCTGATATACTGCAACCATTAATCTCAAAATGTCCATCAGATATTTTTCTTTATATTGAGGTCAGTAATATTAATAAAGTATATAGTAATGTTTATTTATGAAGTTTTACTATTTTAAAAGCTTTTTCTAAAATAGTAATTTCGTCAAAAAGATTATACTTTTTAACAACTCTTGATAAATCAAGAGGCTCGTTCATAGAAGCAATGTGATTTCCAAACCATCTGTTCAATATGTTTATAGCTGAATTTAAATCACGATCTATAATTATGGTGTCTGATAACTGAACTTTCCGATCTTCCAATTTGATCTTATTATCAAATAATTTTCCAGTTAAACAGTTAATTTGTGTTGTCCATTTTTCATCAATTTTTTCTAAGTTTATATTTTTTGCTTGACACTTATAACCAAGAAATTGTAAAAACATTGTAATGTTTGATTTATGAAATGATTTACGAATTCCTTTTTTATTTTCATTTACTCCTTCTGTAGACATCAATCGTTTAACCGTCAGGTCACCAATTACAATTGTGTTGTAATTCATATTCACTAATTTTTTGCTTTGAATATGTAAAGCTTGTTTTACTTGTTCGTTCTTCTTATGATAACATTTATTCAATACGTTATTTAACAATAGATTCCTATTTGATCCTTTGATAGTTTTACTTCTTTTTTTTTGTATTTTAGCAATTTGTTTTTGATAATAATCATTAATTTTTTTAGATTTATTTTTTAATACTATCATTTCACCATTATTATCAACACCCGTTGCCAATTTTGTTAAGCCTAAATCAATTGCAAGAATTCTGGTTTTAATATTTAAATCATTCTTATATTCTATTTTATCATCAATAACTAAATCACATAACCATTTATTCCTAATAAATTTAATTCTTATTTCCTTAATATTTAATGATTTTATATCTATTTTTGATTTATATTCAAATGGAATTTGATTTATAAAAAATCTATTTTTCTTTATCATCCAACCAGATTGATTAAAAGATATAGTATGAAAATTATTATCCTCTATTTTTCTTGGCGGTCTAGCATTTTTATCTTTTTTGATTAAATTAAAGAATGATCTATAAGAACCATATAATTCTGTTGCTATAGTTTGTATTGCCTTTGAATTTAATTTTTTCCAATCTGTACATTCTTCCTTTAACTGAGGAAGTAAATTATGTAAATCAAAATTATTAAATATAGTTTTGGTTGTATTGTATTTTTCTGTTTGAATATCAATCAATTTATTCCATATATCTTTACGAATATCAGACAATTTTTGTAATTCAAAAATTTGGTCTTTTTCTGGAAATAATCTTATTTGATATGTTTTCATTACTATTTTTAGTTTATAACACTATATATAAATAAAATAAAGTCATATTTTTATATTTCCATAAAAATATCCAAAAAATTAATTTATTGAATTTTATTCATTTTTAACTTTATTCAAAATTTCTTTTAATTTTATACATCTATAATTTCTTGAATTTTATTCATTTATAACTATTTCCTATTTTAGATTTCATTTCTTTAAATATAATATAGAATTTTCATAATCTATTATAGCATTTCTAGATAATAAATAATCAGAGCCAATTAATCCAGCAACAACAAAATTATCTTTTTTAAAATATGGATTTAATTCTTCTAAATCAATACCAAGAAATGGTATATGTAATTCTTTTATATTATAGTCAAATATTATATAAATATTTTGCAAGCCACCAATACCAACATATCTTTCTATTGGTTGATTAATATAAGAAAAATTATATTTTTTATATTTATTTATATCTAAAAATGATTTACTAGAACCACTATCAATCAAAAATAAAGTTGATTTATCATTTAGAGTCAATTTAATAAATAATATATTATTTTGCCTTATTATATTATATTTATCATATTGTGCATAAAAGTTTTTAGAACTTACGCAACCAAATAACAACAATACTAATATAATAATAATTTTTTTCATTTTTATTCATCAACTCTTGACATTATATCTTTTTCTATTTCTTCTTGTGTAATATTAGGATATTTCTCCTTTATTGCCAAATATAATCTATCTTTATCATTTTTTAAAGCTTCTATTTTATCATAATATGGTCTAACTATATCTTGTATAATTTTAATTTCTTTTTCCAGAACAATCAACTTATTATTAAGCTCTAATGTTTTTCTAATTTCATTTAAATCTGATTTAACTGTTGTCTCCATATCATCTTTGATTTTTTCAAATATTTTCTTTCTCTCAAAAATAAATGGTTCCTGTTTTAAGATTTCTTTCAAATTTTGAATATAAATCTTTCTTATTCTTACTCCTTCATTAATATATTGTTCGGCTATCATCCTTCGATTTCTTTTTTTCTTTTTTCAATCATATATTGAATATATTCTTCTTCACCCATTTTATTAATTTTAATATCCTCTTCTGATAATGGCATCACATTATGATCACTTTCATATTTAGCCTTATACCAATCATCCATATTAAAATCAATATCTTCAATCTTCTCATTTAAACCATATTCATCATATTTAGAAACTAAATATCCAACATCGTAAGGAACGCCAGAAGGTCCTGAAAAATAATCAATTAAAAAGCTAGAAATATCAGAGTAATCATCAGATTCTATTGCTCTATCAATATAATAATCAGACAAATATCCAGCCATCTTTGTTATCTTCATTTCATATTCTCTATATTTTCCCATTATTCTTCTTCTTTTTTTTCTTCTTCAACACCCAATTCTTTATTTATTATTCTTTTAAGTTGATTATAAATTTCTTCCTTGAGTTTAGAAGGGTCTTTTAATATTTTATTTGATATTAAATTTGCATAATATTCAACAGCATCAGCTTCAACATTTTCTTGAACCATTCCAATAAAAGTTGGATTTGGAATATTCTCTTCTATTTCAACATTTAATTTTACTGGATAATTATTCTTAAACATCTTAAACATCATTTGAATTGGATCTACTACTGTAGCTGGCTTAGATTTAGGCTTAGAAGATTGTGCCTGAATTTCAAAAGGATCTTGTGAATTTTCTATTTCACCATTTAAAAGTTTGTCTTCTTCAGCGTCCCAATCTTTTTGTTCTGATGGCATTTGAGCACCTGGCATACTTTGTCTCCATTGGGCTATCATAGCATCTTTTTCTTCTCTCGATAAATTAATTTGACCTTCCATTTGAGGTTGTTTTATAACTCCACCTGGTGGTAATGAAGTATCAGAAAGAACAACTGGAGCTTGAACAAATTTTACACTAGCACCACCTTGATTTTCATTTACTTTACTACTATCTATATTTCTAATTTGATTGGCGATATTTAACAATGGATCAGTTGAATAATTAGTATTAAAAAATGTATTTGGATCAACTTCGGCTTGGATATCATAATTTCTTTTAAAAACATCTTTCTTAATACTAATACTATTATTTAACACATAAAAATCTGCATTTTCATTCATTATTGAAACCTGCTCACCAGTTGCTTTATTTACATAATTATTTGACATGACAAAATTATTATTTTTATGATATATATAATAACGTATAGGTTCTATTTAAAAAGTTTTTTAAAATTTAATATATATAATATGATAACAAAATTTGAAATATTTGAAAGTTCTATATCAGCAAACGGGGTTGGTGGTAAATCTTATCCAGATCATAATACTCCAAAATTTAAAATTGGAGATGAAGTTATGGTTATTTATGATTTAAAACAATTTGGATATCCATATGGTATAGTAAAAGGTGATTTAGTTAATATTATAGATTTTTGGATAAATGGCAATGGAAATATTAGTTATACAATAGATAGTCCTAAATTACGTGAAATAAAAAAAGGTATAGATATTAGAAATGACGATTTTGATGAATTTAATTTTGAATATGAATGGAAAATAAATGCAAATAAATATAATATATGATAACAAAATTTGAAATATTTGAAAATATTATTTTAGACACATCTGGTTCTATGAATGATTATAAACATACAAAAAATAATAAATATAATGAATATTCTTGCAGAGATGAATATTATATTATAATAGATTCTGATATAGTAAATACTAGCACATGGTTAAAAATTGAAAAATCAGAAAAAATTAAAAATTTTATAGAAAATAATATAGGGCAAATTCACAAACATCTTAGTTGTGGTCTAACAATTTACGATATATACATAAAATATAAAAATATACCAAAAGATATTAAATTTTATTTTGAAAATTTCAAAATTGACCTAACCAGCAATCAACGTGAAAATATAAAATATGTTGAATTTGTCTCAAAATATAAAGAAGCTTGCGAAAAATATTTAATGAATAAAATAAGTACAAAATATAATTTATAAAATTTATATATAAACAAATGGCAGAGTTAAGGTATACAGAGTTAAAATTCGAAGGAAAAATTTACAATGAGCAATGGAAAATTGATGAAATTCTAATTAAGAACAAATTCAATTGGATGGTTAATGCTGAAATAAAAAATGCTAGACTTGAAATTTTTGAAAACACATTAGTCTGGAATGCTGGCATTTGGTACAATGGTTCTTGGTATTTTGGTGTTTGGAGAGATGGTGAATGGAGATATGGAACATGGCAAAATGGTGTATGGTATAATGGGGTTTGGAGAGATGGTACATTTAAATCAGGTATTATATATAAAGGTAAATTTTTTAAAGGTAAAATAGAAAGTGGAGAAATTCGTGGTGGTCAATTTATTGACGTACAAATAGATCCTAAAGTTGTCGAATATACTGATGACGAATATCAAGTAAAAAAAGAAGAAGAAAAAAAACAAACACAAGTAGCAACTGCAACTGCGGAACCTACTACTGTACCACAAACAAATGTAGTTAAAGTTCATAGTACACAACCACCATCTCAACAACCTGTTGCACAACCAAAAATACAACAAGAAAAAAAAGAATATAAAAATATGAAAAAAATAAAAACATTTGAATCTTTTTCAAATAATTCAGAATTTGTAGAATTTAAAGTTGGTGATATTGTTAGGTTAAAAAAGTTCACTATTACCGGAAGGGACATACCCCGCATAAAAGACGAATGCTTTAGGATAGATAAGATAAATTCAAATTATGATGATCATGGTCAAAAAAGTGAAGATAGATTAGATGGAAAATATCATTTAATTCTAATCGGAAATGAAAATGATTCTGTAACTACTTGGAAAAATAGTACAGATATAGAATTAGCACCAGAAATAATACAACAAATGAATAAAAAAGAATATGAAAATAAAAATATGAAAAAAATAAAAACATTCGGAAAATTTGTAGAATCCGTAGGTGAATATGAAGATAGTTTTGTTAAAGTTAATAGAGATGAAACTGAATTAGAAACATCTGATAGACCAAATTTAGGTAAACTAAAACAAAAACCTGGCAAAATAGTCATTGAAACACCTAGTAAAACAGATGCTTATAATGCAAAAATGAGATTGGGAGGAGATATTATTCAAGAACCTGGATTTTCTGACAAACAAATCCACACAGTTAAAGACACAAAATAAGATGAAATCTTATATTAATTTTATTAAAGAATCAGCTAATAGTCATGATGATTTTGTTAAAATTTTACAAGACATCATAATAAAAGACGACAAAACTATTAATGGATTTGAGTTTAATGAAGATTCCAGAAGTGGAGCATTTGAATGGTATAATGGGGATTATATTATATATTCCACACCATATTGGGACGGAAATATGGATTTACCAATTGATATAACTAATAAAAATGGAGATGAAATAGATGAACAATTTTTTGACTTGATAGAATTAAAAAACGTCAATGATGTTAATTCAATTATTAAATTTTATTATGAAAAAATAGATGAAATAACATATCAATTAAGCAAAAGAACCGAATTAAAAAAAGATTTAGAATTAATATTAAAAAGTGTCAATTCAATAAATATTGAAGGTTATTTTACTATAGGTAGACACAATAAAGTTTGGTCAAAAATATTAGATCCTCTTCTTGATGATGATATTATTGATATATTAAATATAATAAATAAAAAATACTCAGATATTATATTAGCAAATAAATATAATATATAAAAAGTAAACCCATAATTATAAATATATAATATAAAATTATTTATAATTATGGATTTTGTTTATCTATTAGAAAACACAAATGAATCAAACACAGTATATAAAATTGGTTTCACCAAAAAAACAATACGAAGTAGAATACGTCCATTACAAACTGGAAATGCTTACGAAATAACAGAATTATATAAATTTCCAACAAAATATAACCGCCGTCTTGAGACATCCCTTCATCGTCACTATAAAATAGATAGAATGAATGGAGAATGGTTCAAATTATCAGAAACTGATGTTGAAAATTTTCTTGCAATTTGTGAAAGATTAGAAAAAGGATTTGATGCTTTAAAAGATAATCCATTTTTTAAATATTAAATAGAAATTGTATTTTTTTATTTGGAACAACTATCAATATAATTCTGCAAATCTTTCAATATTTCTTTATCTATTTCTTTTGCCATTTCTTCACTAAGTTTACAGGTAAAAAGTTCTCCAATATCAGCAGTTGTTGAATTATCAATTATTTTTTGAATTATTTCATATATTACATCCTGATTAATTTTAAAGAGTTTTATTTTTCTCATTATTTTAATATTTATTGAATAATATATTTTATTAGTGCCAATATATTCTACATTAAAATATCTTTCAATAATTTTTTTGTCATTAGCATCTTTAAATTTATATTCAAAAATACTATTAGATACAAAATATTTCAAATCTTCCGCCATTTGCCTTGTCCAAATTGATTTCAATACTCTCACTTAACTCCTGTATGTCCAAAACCACCCAATCTATCAGTTTTTTCCAAATCTTCAACTATATCCCATTCACACGTCTCATATTTATTAATTACCATCTGAGCAATTCTATCACCATTATTTATCATAAATGTTTTAAGAGACAAATTAACTAGCAACACACAAACTTCCAAACGATAATCCGAATCAATTGTACCTGGAGTATTTATAACAGTAACACCATTTTTAATGGCAAGTCCACTTCTTGGTCTTACTTGCACTTCATATCCTTCTGGCAATTGAATATAAATCCCAGTGTGTATCATTATTCTTTCCATAGGATCTAATTCTATTTCTTTACCATTCTCAATATATGCTCTTATATCCATTCCCGCTGAGCCTGAAGTAGCATATTCCGGCAATTCATTATTTGATTTATTTACAATTTTAACTTTCATATTTTTCTTTTATTTTTTTTAATTTTATTTCTATAATCTCCAACTTTCATAAAACCGAAAGTTTTTTTAATTTTAATTGTCTCTCTTCTTTAAGTGTGTAAAAATATTCAGATATAAAGTCTTCTGTCACTGGCACACCATTTACACTATAATTATTCCAACTATAATTAGATGAATATGTCGTAGATGTTGTTGATGTACAAGCAGTTGTTGTTGATGTTGTGTTTGAATTAAATGTAGATCCTGAATATGGTGGATTATATATTATCGTAGATCCTGAAAGTCCTGAAACTGATGGTGATAAACATGATGACCAATATGTGCCTGGCACACCATATGTCTTAATAGTCTCTTTTATAACTTTATACTTTTGTCCTTTTACAAACATAACATTCTTAAACGGATTAATTAAATTAATAAAAGATTTATTACTAGTATAGTAATTCTTTTTACACAACAAAAAATATTCTGTTTTCATAACCAAAAATCGTCTATATTATCTTTTTTAACTTCTACTTCCTCAATCTCTTTCTTAATTTCCACAGAAACTTGTTTTTTAATTTTTTCTTTTTTTATTGGCGCGATAAATGCGCCATCATTCAAATCTTCAATTTCATCTACTAATTTTTCAGAAATAGATGTATAACTACTAATATGATTTGGATCATAATTTAAAATCAACAATTCAGTACCCTTTGTGTCTTTATTATCAGAAAAAGATGCAGATGATCTAAAAAAATCTCTTTCCAACCAAGTATATTTATCTTTAGGTAGATGCTGAGACAATGCTGGAAAATCATAATATGATAAAGCCCATCTAGATTTCGTTGTTTTTAGTAATTCTAATAATCTCATATGAGTTTGTTGATTAAAACTATCCTTAACACCATACCAAGATGCTCTCATTCCAGTATCGTTACCATCTTTATCGTTACTGAAATAAGGAGGATCTAAATAAAAAAATGTATCTTCCGAATCATACATTTTTATCAATTCTTCAAAATCTAAACTATGAACATTCGTAATTTTAGATAATTTAACTTGATATTCTTTCTTTTTTAATTTATTAATAAGAGCATATAATTTAATTTTATTATTTCCTCCCATTCCACTATAACCACCGCTTCTTGGAAACACCCCATTAAAAGTTGATGTTAATAAAAATGCATATTTTACACCAGCATCAAAATCAGGAATATTAGTTGGTGGATTATCTAAAAAATTTGTAGCACTTTTATCGTGTTTATAAGAATAAAATATATCTTTATGAAATTGTTTATATTCCTCACCAGTTTTATCAGTTTTTAAAAATCCATTATTTATTTCATTTTCAATTTTAGATAAAAATATTTTATGTTCTTTTAAACAGGCAAATAAATTAGCCATATGTTTATTATAATCATTGTATATTATATTTTTAACATTAGAATAATCTAATCCTATTGTTGTATATACCCACATTGCGCCAGAAAATGGTTCCGCAAAAGTTTTTATATTTTTTGGTATATAATCGTATATCCAATTAGACATTTTGCTCTTCGCGCCAAAGTATGAAATCATATTAATTATATTTTTTATTTATTTAGTTATATTTTTTTCCTTTGTTTAGATTTCCTTCATAAAAAATATCATCAACATATCTATTAGTTGACCACATTGGATTTAGATTAGATAAAGCATTAACTACTGATGGTAAATCAATAGAATCAAAAGTTCCAACACTACGGATATGATCAACATACCACTCACCATAATTTTCCCAATTCATACCTTCTATCCAATTTTTTTCTATATGTTCTTTTAATTCCATAGCAGAATAACCAAGTGAATTTAATGTTGTGTCAAATTTTTCTTGTTTTAATTGTACAATTGTTCTTCTTAATAATGACCGCCATAATACAATATGTTTATTTTTAGAATTATACTCGTTACACCATTTCCTTTTCGATTCTTTACCTTTTTCAGACTGGCTATATTCTTTTTTCTTTTGCTTGAAATATTCCTTATGATTATTATAATATATCTTAAAATTTTCACTTACTTCTTCTATATGGCTTTCACGTCTATTTTTATTTTTTAGTTGATAATATTCTTTATTATCGTTATAATTTTGTAATATTTTATCATGTTTTTCTTCTCTATATTTTTTTGTTTTCTCTTTATATCTCTCTTTATTCAAAATATAATATTTTTTCTGATTTTCTTTAATCAATTCCTTATTATTTTCTCTATAAATTTTCTGTTTTTCTTTAATCTGTTCTTTATTTTCAATATTATATTCTTTTACATGGTTTTTTATATATTCTTTATTTTCTTCATAATAAATTCTACACTTATCTGAAACTTGCTTCTTATTTTTTAAATAATTATTTCTTTTATTTTCAGAATAGCATATTTTGCAAATATTTCTTCTATTATTATTTGAATGTAACAAAAATTCTTCAACATCTTTCTCTTCCCCACACTTTTTACATATTTTTCTCATAACTGTAATATTCTTTTTTCTCAATTGCATTATTTTTAATTAAATCATCATAAATTAAATATTCAATATATTTTGAACAATTTTCAATATTACTTTTTAAGTATTCTCTAATTTCAATGCTTAAAGCAACTGAAATCTTTTCTTTTGTTTTTATCTTTTTCATAAAATAGGTATTTTATAGGTATATATAAATAAAATAAAGTCATATTTTTCCATTTTTAAATATTTTTTTGACTATAATTAAAAAAACATTTTTATATGATAAAACCTAAAAAAAAATCTATTGGAATAACAATAGATAAAGAACTTAATGAAAAACTTGAAAAATATTTAAAAGAAAAAAAATTAAGTAAATCTGAGTATATAGAATTTCTAATAAAAAAAGATAAAGAGTAATTTTTGCAGATTTGCAAATAAGCATATTTTATTTTTTATTTTTTTTTAATATATAGAATAAAAAATGCTTATGAGAAAAAATTACGGATGGAGTCCAGACCTCCCAGATCAAAGAGACTACGTTTACACAATGTCTCATATTACAACTTTACCAACTAAAATTGATTTAAGACCATTATGTCCGCCAGTTTATGATCAAGGTCAACTTGGGTCATGTACGGGGAATGCAATTGCTGGTTCAATAGAATATGAACAAATAAAGAAAAAAATACTAAAACCTTTTGTTCCATCTAGATTATTTATCTATTATAACGAACGAGTTATTGAAAATACTGTCAATCAAGATTCTGGTGCTATGATACGTGATGGAATGAAAGCAGTAAGCACACAAGGTGCTTGCAATGAAACAACTTGGCCATATATTATTTCAAAATTCAAAACAAAACCAAACGCAACAGCATTTAAAGAAGGATTAAAATATGAAGCAAAAGTTTATTCAAGAGTTACACAAGACTTAAATTCTTTAAAACAGTGCCTTGCTTCTGGTGATCCTTTTGTATTTGGATTTACAGTTTATTCAAGTTTTGAATCAGCCACTGTTACAAAAACAGGAATTGTACCAATGCCAGCATCTAATGAATCAGTACTAGGTGGACATGCTGTACTATGTGTAGGCTATGATGATTCTATTCAAAGATTTATTGTTAGAAATAGTTGGGGACCTACTTGGGGGATGAAAGGTTACTTCACTATGCCTTATGCTTATTTAACAAATAATAATTTAGCAGATGATATTTGGGTTATAAAAGACGTTAATATTTAATAAGGAAGAAAATCCAGAGAAATCTGGATTTTTTATTTTTAAAATATTTTTTATTTAAAAAAATTTGTTTTATATTTGTAGTCATTCTTATTATAAACATTAATTCATAAAAAATTCAAAAAACATGAAAAAAATTAAATTTTTATTTCTATCATTGGTAGTAGCATTGTTATTTTCAAGTTGTTATCAAGTTCAACCAGATGCTGGTGTAGAATCTGTACTCATTTACAAACCAGCTATTTTCGGACATGGTGGCGTGGACAAAACACCAATTTCAACAGGATCTACGTGGTGTGTATTCACTACAGAGCATAAAGAATTCACTATCACACCTGAAACAATTACAGAAGATTTCGTAAACATGATTCCATCTGATAACACACCAGTTTCATTCAGTGCTTATTTGAAAGTTCAAGTTCAAAGCGGAAAAACACCAATACTTTATGATAAATTTTCTAATGAATGGTATAAACACAGTTTACAAGCGTCATTTAGAACAATGGTACGAGATAAAGCATGTGCATTTAAAATGTTTGATTTAGCAAGCAAACGGGAAATTTCAGCTAAACTTGAACGAGATATTTTCACTGACATAACAACATATGCAAAGAACTTAAATTTACCTGTTGATATTCTTCAAGTATCAATTGGAGCAATCACACCTCCAGAACAAGTTTTAACTGAAACTAAATTAACAGCAGCCCAAAACCAAAGTATTTTAACACAAAATGCAAGAGCCGATGCAGAATTTGCCAGAAAACAAGCTGAAATTAATAAAGCTATTGCTGATAAAGCATACAAAAATGAAATGGGTATGTCAGTATCAGAGTATCTTAGTTTAAGGCATCTTGAAATTGAAAAGGAAAAAGTTGAACTTGTTAAAGATAAAAAAGATGCAAATTTAACATTTATCTTTGGTAGTGCAACACCAGTTTATAACGCCGGAGGTAAATAAAAACTTATAAATCATAATAAAAAATCCAGATAAATCTGGATTTTTTTATTTTAAAAAATTCCATACATTAGTAAAGTATAAAAACTTTTAATAATATTTATCATATAAAATAAAATAAATAAAACACATGTCAGTTAAAATTTTTTCAAGTTCAAAATCAATTTATTTAGCCAAAAAAATTGCAGATTCATATGGTATTGAATTAAGTAAAAGTGATTTTAAAGTATTTTCAGATGGTGAATTTTGTCATGGACTAGATGAAAGTGTAAGAGGCGATAAAGTTTTTATTGTTTCTTCATTATACTCATCTTATAATGAAGCAGAAAAGATTATACAACTTATTCCAGAAGAAAAACAAGAAGAAGCAAAAAAATATCTAAAATATTTAATATCTTCTTCTGATAGTGTTTTTGAACTTTTACAAATGATAGATGCTGCTAAAAGAGCATCAGCAAAAGATATTGTCGCGGTTATTCCTTATTTTGGCTGGGCTCGTCAAGATAGAAAAGATAAAGGACGGGTACCAATTACCGCAAAATTATTAGCAAATATTATTACAAACGCTGGCGCAACAAGAATCATCACAATGGATCTTCATGCAGATCAAATTCAAGGATTCTTTGATATTCCAGTTGATGCATTAAGAAGCTCTTATATTTTCGCACCATATATTGAATCGTTAAACCTTAAAAATCTTATTATTGGATCACCAGATGAAGGTGGCGGCAAAAGAGCAAAAACATATGCAGAACATTTCAAAACTCGTATGATTTTTATGTATAAAGAAAGAAGTACAGCAAATATGATTGATAAAATGGAACTTATTGGTGATGTTAATGGTTGTAATGTTGTATTTATTGATGATATTATTGATACTGCTGGTACAATAACAACAGCGGCTGATATTTTAATCAACAAAAAAGGTGCAAAAAGTGTCAGAGCATGTATTCCACATGCAGTTTTATCAGGCCCAGCATACGAAAGAATTGAAAATTCAAAAATAACAGAAATTATAATAACAGATACAATTCCGTTAAATATGAAATCAAATAAAATAAAAGTTTTAAGTGTTTGTGATTTATTTTCAAAAGCTATTTATAGAATGAATAATCATGAATCAATTTCAACTTTATTTAAAAAATAATAAAATAATATGAAAAGAAAAACATTCTACACTTCACAAAATATAGACGTGGATTGTGAATATGACATTGATTTTAATGACTTATTACAACTTGTTGAAAGTTGTAATAAAAAAGAATTAGAAAAAATAAGAGAATTAACTGATAATAATTCTGATATAAACACAAATAATTTATACGACGAAAACAAATTAAGAGTATTAAAAGTAGCCTTCGACAAATATACTCTTGAAGAATTACAAAAAATATTAAATATTAAAAACAACGAGTATTAATGTCAATCAATCAAGAAATATATTCAAAATATTACAATGATCGCTTTAAATTAAATCAAGAAGCATATTCAAAATATTACAATGATTACTTTGACAAATCTCCATTAACATTTAATACCTGGTACGGAACAGAAATATATATAAAATATATCACTATATTGTCAAGAAAAAGAAAATTACAAAAAATATGTCAGCAATCTCATTAATTTTAATTCTATACACAATTATATTATTTATAATGGATAGAGTCAATAAAAATAAAATAAATAATTATGATCACTAAAGTAACGATTACAGGACCAGATGATAGTATAGATCCATCAGAATTAATATCACTAAACAACAAATATCCTTTCGTAGAATGGGGTATTTTAGTTTCTCAAAAACATTTTGGAGCAAATAGATTTCCAAGTATGGAATGGATTAAAAAACTGGAATTAGTAAAAAAAGACCATCCAGAAATTAAACTTTCATGTCATTTATGCGGGAAATATGTAAAGGATTTATGTTTAGGCTCTGACTTAGCAATAAAAGAACTTGGCGAACTTTGGAATATGTTTGACCGTGTTCAGATTAATTTTCATGGCATATCACATAACAAAAGCATTGATTTCATACACTTGCTTTTAGAACAGAAAGGTAAAGAATTTATTTTTCAATTCGATGATGTAAATAATGGAATAATTGAATCTGTTTCAAAATCTGGTGTTAATTGTTCTGCATTATTTGACACTTCAGGAGGGGCAGGAATCTTACCAAATGAGTGGCCAGAACCATTACAAAACATAAAATGTGGATATGCTGGTGGTATTTCACCAGAAAATATTGAGGCACAAATTAAACTTATTGAATCTAAAGTTGGAGAAACTAAAATTTGGATTGATATGGAAACACATATAAGATCAAATAATGACTACCAATTTGATTTAAACAAAGTCGAAAAATGCTTAGAAATTTCGTGTAAGTATGTTTCTTGAAGAATAAATATTAAAAATTAAAAAATAAAAAAGCCGATGATTAATCGGCTTTTTTTATTTTCTATAAATTCACAGTACCATCAATAAAAAAAGCCGATGATTAATCGGCTTTTTTATTTTATTCTTTACAACCATTATAAATTCACAGTACCATCAATATTATCATTAAATGTTAATGTACCTATAAAGCATCCTTGACCTAAATTAGTAGGATCCGCAACAGTAAAAGTAATATTAAAATTATATCCTGCCTGTAACCAATTCATAGGAATAAAAGTAGTTGGAATTGTCGGAGATGTTACTGTTATAGCAGTAATTGCTTTTGTTGCAGATGCAACATAACCATCTTTTCTAACAATACTATATGTAACTGTAAAAGATGATGCACCTTTTGCAAATAATTCAAAAACATTACTCAAATCTGTAACAACAACACCATCTATTTTATAAGTTGGTGTTCCACCGCCATTTGCAGCGCCAGATCCAATAACATCAACATTTTTTGTAAAAGATGTAAGATTTGTATTTTTTAATGGCACAGAATTAAAACTTCTATTATTCTTTGCATTATTTATTAGCCAATAGGAAGGCATTTGAACAATTTTATCATAATCAACATCTGCAATATTACCAGAAAAAGTAAAATGAAAATCATAATTCGTATTCTTAATTAAATCGTCAACATTCATTTTCAATCTAGAATCTATTTCATAGAGGTTAATTGTTATCGTTGGAATATTCACATCAGTCCATCCTAATACACCGCTATCATAAATACCATAATATTTAATTTTACCATCAGAATCAAGACCCTTTACAACAACACGGGTTCTCATATTTAATGGCACCTCTATAAAACAAGTTGTACAAGTATTAGGATAATCTACTGTCCAAATAGGAGAATTGTGTGATTGTGGATCAGTACCATCTTTAAATAATCCATTTTTAGCAAGTACCCAAGTAGTAGATGTACTTCCTGCATTACCACCAGTAACCCAAAACTCATATTGTAGTTTTGTAATTTGATTACCTGGAATTTGGTCTAAACTTTTTGTCACAAGTTCAGAACCTTGAACCAATGTCACCTGAGGATACAGCATTTTACCTGTTGTAGTAGGAATAACATTATTTTTTTTACAAGACATAAATGCTAAAATAAATAGCATCATTGAAAATAATAAAAATTTCTTCATAATTGTTTTTTTTGTTTTTTGTTGTAGTACCTTTTTGTTTGTTTGTTTATTAATTTATTTTTTCATTAACTTCTGATTTATCTTCTTCTGTCTCTGTTTTAACTTCTGGCGTAACTTTTTCAATATTGGTTTCTTCTATTTTAACCTCAGCATTTTCAGATTTTTCAATCAAATCAAAAGGCATATTATCAAATTTCTTCAAGCTCTTAGATATTTTAATAGAATCTTTAGTCTCTTTAATTTTATATTTAAAATATTTTTTAATAGCTTTCCTAACTTTTTTTGAAAATTTAGCTTTATTTTTTGTCATCTTTTTATAAGCTGAAATTTCTTTAAGAGTTAATTCTCCTTTTTCAATTTTAATTCCATTCTTTTCCAAAATTTCTTCACATTTCATCATTCTCTCATATTCAATATGAGCTTTCAATTCTTTTTTAATAAATTTTTTGATCTGTTTTTTTTTCATCTTTTTAGTTTTCATATTTAATTTTTTAATTATTTCCATTCGTTTTCAAACTCTTCACGCATTTTCTCATATTTCGTATACATCTCTATAAATCTTTTTGTGTCACTTATAGAAACAATATTACAACTCATAAACATTGGAAAACCATTAATTGCTCTCGGTCCAGCCTTACTATTATCTTCATAAAGCATACCAATAGTTTTTAAAAATTCTTCACGCTTAGGCGTATCTTCTTCATATTCGATCATATCAGCAATATACTGAAGTTTATTTTTTCTATTTATTTGATTGTTAGTTGAATTTGATGGTTTTGAAGGTGACGCACCCATAAACATTGATGGCATAAATACAGAGTCAATCAAATAATCATCACACTGTAAGGATGTAAATATTTTACAATCATACACAGCTCGAACTAATTCTTTTAATTCTTCTTCCGTTCTTATTTTATGTTCCCAGTTTGCCATTTTTAACATCCAAATTCAGGTATTGATACTATTGCTTTAATTTTATATTTTTCAAAAATCCAAGGCTCTACACAATATGTTTGTATAAAAAATGAAAGTGTTTTATTTTTATAACAAAATTCTAAAAATTCTTCAGCTTCACTCCAATCACGATTAGCAAATTTATCACGACCTGCTATTACTTTATCATATAATAACATATCCATTATCATAAAATGAATTTCATCTGAACTCTCTGTATATACAATTAAAAAATACTCTGTCATGTTAAAATAAATTTTCTTCGTTACTATTTAATTCAATTCTATTTAATTTTCGTAATCTAATTTCTTGTTTTATATTATGTTTTGTTTCCTTAATTTTCTTTTTACCACATCTTGATTCATATGTATCAATGTTAATATCAATATATTTAATAACATTAACTAAATGATCAGAAGACATATTTCTAATTTTTGCACTTTTACCTTCACGTGTCGTCCATATCATATCTCTATTGTGCATTGCAAATTCTTTTAATTAAAAATCTTTTATAATTTGGATTAGTATATTCTAAAATATACCAAAGATTTTGATTTAGATCATTAAATTTAAAATCCAAAATATGCTTCCATTTCTTTTTAAATTTCCTTGGTACTCTGTTGCCTTTTTTATATGTGAAAAAAGAACTAATTACTTTCGGCGCAGTAAAACATTTATCTAATTTTTCGTATGGAATTTTATAATTTTGCATAATACAAATATACAAAATTTATTTAAAATAAAAAAACCTCAAAAGAGGTTTTTTTATTTTTTACGCGGTAATTGATTTATACCTTTCACTATTTATAGTTTTCAACATCAAACTAGCTGGAGTATCAATACTTCCTGATAATACAGATTTTAATATTGCTGGACTGAAACCTGAAACTAATCCTACATTCTTTGCTTTAAAGTTTGCAGGCACATTACCAAGTCTACCATTAACATTCCAGAAAACAATATCTGGCATTTTATAACCAGCAGTTGAATACATTCTCTGAATCATACTCAATGCAGTATCAGAATTATTCTGAACGCAACCATTAAATTCCATATCTGATATTATCAAAATTTTAGTTGGCATTTCACTTTCTGGAATATTGTTTTGAGTTGCTTTATTCAAAATCAACTTATATACAGATTCTAGATTAGTGCTCATACCCCATTCAGCACGTTCCAACTGTTTTAATCTTTCATACAATGATCCTTTCAAATACTGCATTTGTGGATTACTTGAAAATGTAATAAAAGCGTCTTTAAAAATACTTTTATTCCTTTCAGAAATATACACACCCAATGCAACTGACACAGACATTGGAAGTCCTGACATACTTCCTGATACATCGCAAACTGGAATGACTCTCTCATTCGAATCTGCCATAAAATCAGGAAGATTAATCCATTGTGCTTCAACTGCTCTCTTATCTTCATTTCTCTTCCAAGCGTCATATAACATATGTGGAAACAAAACACCAGCTTTAATTTCTTCCTTACCTTCGTGAACCAATTCAATAAACTCATTAAAACGATTCATATCATTCTTTAAGAATGCTTTTCTATACTTATTCATAGCAACTGAAGGCACATGAGAGTAAGTAATTTCTTCCCAATCCTTTGCGCACATTTTTTGCTCTACCGTGTTTGATAACCCAACAACAAGTTGTCTGTATTCCTTTGGGGTCAATCCCATATACTTTCTAACCTTATTAGCAAAACCATCTTGTCTTGGAAGCCATTTTGCAAGCAAACCATTTTCTTTATCCAAACCTTCTTTAATCAAAGGAAGAACAAGTTTTTCATCTAACTCAAAAATATCATCCCAACGACCATATTCTGGTACATATTTGATATTTTTTTCAAGATATGATAAATAATTTTTATTCAAAAATTTTGAGCAAACTCTAAAGAATCTTCTTTCTCCAGCTCCACCTCTTGGATCACGAGCCCAAAACATAAGTTTTAATGCCACTGTTGGATCTTCCACAATTGCTTTTTGAAAAAGCAATTCAATATCATTATCTGACATTTTCCTTGAAGCACCAGCTAAAAAGAACATATCAACATTTGAATTCAAACTAGTTGAATTTGTTACCATACCATTTGCTGTTGAAGCATCTTCTTGTCTTACAGCATTTACCAATTTTGATTTAGATTCCATAATTATTTGTTTTGTTTTTGTTATTAAAAATAAAAATCCCAACTAAAATTCATTAGTTGGGATTTTAAAAATGACCTGATAGCAGTTCTTACGGTATTATCCATATTGGTATGCACACAAGTACGTTAAATTAAAATCTCAACAGAATACAAGAGTTTTTCTCAAAAACTCAGGGAAAACTTTCTTTTCAAAATTTTTTTATTTTGTCTTGTCTTTAATATGATGTGTCGGCCAAGTGAAAACTTTAGAAAAGTTTTAAAACACTCTTCACATCATGACTTTCTGTTTATAATTGTTTAGTTTATAATTGCAGAATGTATTCTTTATGAGTATTGTTTATAAAAATTAACAGAATACGCTTTTTTTCTTATCCATAGAAGTTTTTTTATCGCTGTATGTATTCTTCAATAATCTTTATTGTTTGTAAGAACGAATATATTGTTATTTCAAAAAAATTAAAAAGTTTAAGAAATTTTCAACATTATTATATATTTCTTAAAAAATGTCGTTTTTTTCTATTTCTAACGACTATTATTCTTTTCAGAAAAATGTAATAAGTGTATAGTTTAAGAAAAATAAAAAGTTTAATTTATTTTCAAATATTTTTAAAATATTTTTATCTAAACTAATTAATAGATTATTAATATAAAAAAGAAAAAAAGTTTATGTATTTTACTATTAAAATTTCTCAAGAAAATATAATATTTAATAATTTAAATATTAAGAATTTTTTTCTCACTTTTCCTGAGATTGAAATTGTAGAACAAACAATAGGAAGTACTATTATTCAAGAATATTATTATTTATCATCACAAAATATAAGAAAATTCAAATTATTAAATATTAATAATAATAATTATTACCGGAATAAAATAATTGATCTATTCAAAATATTATATGATAAAAATTTGATTAATAATTATGGTAATGAAAAACCAACTGTAACAGGCTATTATTATTCCGGAACAGACTCACGGTACATCCAGAACCTCAGGACTCTCAGGATTCAAAAAAATAACAAAGAAATTTGATCCTCATAAAGTCATAAAAAAATGTATAAAAACAAAAAAAAGATTCAAATTTTGAATCTTTTTTTAATATATAGTATATGAAATATATCAAAGAATTTAATAATTATGAAAAAATAAATGAAAAAATAAAATTCTAGGATATTGCATTATATCTTTCTATTCTATTTCTTGGTCATAGCACATATAACACATTTAATAATTACAAAGAGATAAATAAATTATACACCATAGTCAATTCGGCATCATATGATGGCACATCTGAGCAAAAACAGTTAATTTATAACCTAAAAAAAGATATAATAGAGCAAGTAAGAATTTCCCCAAGATTTAATAAAGATATTAAATCATATATTCATTACAAAATGTAACCATAAAATTTGCAAATACTACTGGTAAAAACATTGTTAAAGAAAAAACTGGAGCATTATATATGAACTTTGGTAAACTTAAAAACGCACTAAGTAATACTTTAATTTATTATCCTATATTTAAAATGAATAGCACCTCAGTAGAAAATATAATTATTGTTAATAAAAAATATGAAAATGATGAAGATTTACCAAATATGTTAGTTCATGAAATTTATCATTATGTTGATGCGTTATTAGGACAAAAAAATGATTTGAGCAAAGAATTAAATTTATCTCAGTTTATTGATAAAAATGTAGATAATCAAGCAAGAAAATATTCATCTATTTATGGCAGAAAATTTAGTGAAACTAGCCCAGATATTAAAAAATTACTTAAAGAATTATCTATAAAAACAATAAGTAATATTGAATATTTAAAATCATCAGAAGAAATATTTGCCCGATGGAAAACATTTAAAAGTTATATGATAAAAAAAGGGTATATTAAAGATATGAATAGTCCTGTTGATAATGAATTATTTATGAAATATATAACAAATATCAAATCTATAAATAGTGAGGATCTTGAATTTTTATTAGTAATAGATTGGAGCACAATACCAGAACTAGATAAATTAAGTTTATAAATTTTTAAGTAATTCTAAAGACTCTATATAAAAATTATCTCTTTTTTTTGTTAACAACTCTATTATTTCTTTATTATATTCAATAAATTCTTTTAATCTCTCAATAGTCACATCATGATCATGCCACAAACCAATTGTTTCCTGAATGTTATTTATATTTTCAATATTTTCATTTTCATCCAACATTAAAAGAGTATAATACACTCTTTTCAATCTTATCCTTATTTCGTGTAAATTAGTTGTCGTAATAGATATATTACGAATGTCAGACAATCCAATATCAATTCTAGTTCTAACATTGGCGAGTATCTGTTCATCAATATGATATTCTTCTATTCTATCTAATTTATCATTAATATATTGAAACTCTTCTTGAAAACTATCTTTAATATTAAAACAATAAAGTTTTTGTTCAAGCATCTCAGATAGATATAATTGATATGGATCTCTATATTCTGTTAAAATTTTTTGCTGAATTTGAATATCACGAATTTCACCTGATAATTTAAATAAATTTGTAAATCCTGATGGAAAATCTTTATCTCTAAAAAGTAAGCCATCTAAAAGAATATTAAAATTCTTCAGCCGTTTAAGTGTGGTTCTTATCTTATGAATATCGTCCTCAGTTACATCTATAAGTAATCTGGAATGATGTTCATTAAAAATTTTCTTTTGATCTTCAAAGTATTCCTGTAGTCTTGTCATCATACTGCAAATGTAATCATTTTTTTATACAATAAAAATTATATATAAGTAATATATGAAATATTTAAAATTGTTTGAAGAAATATCAGTAACAGACACAAACTTACATGTAGGTGATTATATTATAATTGATGCAACTAATTATTGGCCAAAACTCGACAAAGAAGTTCTCGAATTTATAAATAATAATATAGGACAAATAATAGAAATTGTTCCATATAACAAAGATTCTTTTTATATTAAATATGAAAATATTCCAAAAAAGATTAATAATAGGGCATTTATAAACCTTAAAGGATATGAAAATTCAAAATGCTTTAATATTCACAACACTAAAATTATTTGTGCTTCCAAAAACAAAAAAGATTTAGAATATATAATCAAATATAACTTATGAAATATTTAGAATCTTATGGAGATAGATACTTATTTGATGATCAAAAAGTTGATAAATATATTAAAGATAATTTAAAATATAAAGAAGGAGATACCGTTTATATTAAACGTTTATCACACAATAAAGATGATTGTTACGAAGGTATAGTAGAAATAATATTTGTTAGAAAGTTTTCATTTAAATTTAAATTTATATATGGAGTAACTCAATTAGGACAAAATCCAGATTATTATTTCGAAATAGATGAATGTGATATAATTAGAAAAGTAAAAGATTATGAAATATCAACAATTAAATATAACTTATGAAATATATTAAAAAATATGAAATATTTACTACAAAAAGATAATTTAAAAAAAGAAAGATTGTTTAATTTAAAGAATTATAAAACTGGTGATTATATTTTTTTTAATGGCGGTTTGCGAATTATGCTAAAATACTTGAAACTATACCTAATCAATTAAAACTAACTGAAGAAGATATTAAATTCAAAATTGAAGTCTTTGATTTAAATAAAAATAAATTAGAAATTCTTTGAAATGTTGACTACGAAATAGTACGAAAACTTACACCAGAAGAAATAAAAAAGTTTGAATTGAAGAAAAATATATACAAATATAATATATGAAATACTTAAAATTATTTGAAACAAATATTAAACATAGTAATCCAATGGCATTAAATCATATACTTCGTGATTTTAGTAGAAAAATAGAAGATATGGTCATATTACTTAAAGAATTAGATAACTTTGACAATTCAACTGTTAAAAGATATTTTGATGATAATGGTGAAATAAGAATAGTTTATAAATACTCATATCACAAACTATTAAAAGTTTCTATGAAAGTACAATCTCAAATGATTGATTTTGTAATTACAGATACAGCAATAAATTCTTGGAACGAAAAATATATTGAAAACTCATTAAATTTTTTTGATATTATTAATTTCCAACTTAGAGAATATAAAACCAAAGATGATAATTATGGCTCAGAAATTAATCATGTACATTACACTTTTTCTATAAATAAAATAAATGAGATTCTTAATAAACTTTTAATATATGAACAAGAAATATTAAATAATAAATTTAACATATGAAACATATAAAATTATTTGAACATTTTTTAAATTTTAATACCGGTGATGTACATTCAATTTTTATTCATGTTAATTATGAAAATATACCTGGTAATTTGAAATACAAATTTTCTAGTTGGGGCAATTTTCAAATGGATAAAAATAATCCATTATATTATAGGTCTTTTCAATATAGAGATGTTGTTGCTTATTCTGAAAATAAAGAAGAACTAGAATATATATTAGCATCAAAAAAATTTAACATATGAAATATATAAAATTATATGAAGCAAAAAAGGTAGAATATAAAAAAACTAGAAAACCAACATATAAAGTTGGTGATCTTGTTGTTGCAAATCTTAAAGATTTTTTGTATAATCATGTTGGTCAAATAGTTGAAATAGGTACAGTACATTCAGGCCAAATAAACAAAAGAATAAGAAAAATATTTAAAGTCAAATATGAAAATATTCCAAATGATATAAAAAAATCTTTTTGGAAAAATGATTTTGAATATGGGGATTGTTACACTTTATATACGAATGAATTTGATAAAGCAACACCAGAAGAAATAGCAAGAGACAAATATAATTTATGATATAAACATCTTATATTCAGCTAATCTTCTCTCTTTTAAACCAGGAAAATTATCACTAATACCAGTTTTTAATATTAATTTGGCGGCTTTATCTAATTCATTTTGTTTTATTTTTTGAATAAATTCAGATTTTCTCAAACCATCAATACCCATATTAAATGCAAGTGAGATTAATACGTT
>Ga0302284_1000289_pt1 | contig 24302 bp, 20 predicted proteins | sample III_Fen_E2_1_FD_198760 | JGI IMG/M metagenome (GOLD analysis project Ga0302284, IMG submission 198760) | Peat permafrost microbial communities from Stordalen Mire near Abisko, Sweden - III_Fen_E2_1 | ecosystem: Environmental > Terrestrial > Soil > Wetlands > Permafrost | place: Sweden: Abisko...
ATAAAAAAAAGATAATAGTTTCTTTCTATTAATGAATCATTTCATTATTACCCGATGATACAAAATGAAACGATATTGAAATAAAAACACACACTTATACTGCATCTTTTAATGTTGGTGAAACAATGGAGTTTTGCAAGGGATGGAATATTTCATATTTTTACACTCACCTATTACTCCTTTCACAGTCTTCTGAATAGGGAAATTGCTTATTGGTTTTTACAAATACTACACCCATTTTAGGGTTATATTGAACACTGATTTTTATTTGAACCACGTATATCAAAGTATTGTATAGGTCACGAAAAATTAAGTTTTTCATTTTAGTCAACAACAACGTTTCGTTTTTAAGGAGAGAAAGAATGTTTGAATAGGAAACTAAATCAGGCATTCTTTCTTTTACTTTTTGAGAATAAAATCGCCTTCTTTGATTGTGTTCTTAATGTCGCACGGCAGAAAACGAAAGCACCCTATTAATCTACAGATTAATAGGGTGCTTTGCGGTACGGACGGGAAATGAACTTTCCAGTGTAGTATCTCTATTTGTCAGTACGTTATATCTCTTGCGATTTTTTTGTTACGAGTTAGTCCCAAATATTCAAACTTTATTATGGTTGCCTTTGACTTCGCCATGTCCTGCAATTACTTCGTATTCAAAAGTACACAATTTCTTCTTATTATCAAAGGATTTTTTGGTTATTTATCTGCGATTAATTATCAAAGTCATAAAATTAGCCATTATTGCAGAACTAAAATATAAGAAAACGACACTGGCAATTTAATGTTTCTTTGGCGCAACTTCACAATATCCCATGAATAAAAAATAAGTCTTTATTGTTTTAATCAACAGGTAATAAGCAATTGAAAACAGCTCTCTTCTAATTCAGTTTTACCTTATATATATTTGTTTGATTTGTAGTTTTTTATCTATAAGGTGACGATAATACTTTAGCTTATCATCAGTATATATTCTGTGTGCTTTTAATAATTCTAAACCCATGATTACATGCTTTAATGTTTTATAGGTATATCTCCCACATTAACTCTGTCAACTGTTTTGTTTTCTCTATTCTAAGCAGAAACTATCTAGCGTTTTTACCAATATAAGTCATCATTTCTGCTACTTCATAGATTTTACCGATGGCAATATGTTCGATTCCTTCTCCAATGGAAGTTATTAGTTTCAATAAAGTTGTTACAGATATACATAATATTCGTGCTGTACTTCGTAAACTGAGACCCTTTTTGCTTAGGAGAGTAATTTGCTGATTCATATTAGATGGTCAAGCATTGTAGGCGTAGTCTGTGAGAAACTGCTTACTACATTCGTTGCAACGGTATCGTTGGTTTCCGATGGTTTTTTTATACTTTAAGTAGAGCCTCAGATTTACAAGAAAGGAGAATAGAGCTAACATCAAATCTGATACATGGAGGGCTATTTTCTTTCATATAGGATTATTTATATTTGTTTTAAGCATATGAAAACATGAAAATGGTAGCACATACCACCAACTTCCAGTTCATTCTTGTAGTACTATATTGATTTGCAGAGATATGTTATGCCAACGCCTAATATGATACATTGCCAGTTCTATGTATTATGTGCTACCGTTATATTTGTTCTTTGCGAAATTCTTTGTTAAGTATAAAAATAGAGCTTAACATTATGATTATTGCTCCAATTAATATTATAATCATGCTTTTTGTTCCTCCATATAATTCAGTCAACTTAACTTCGCTTAATGTGCTATTTATATTCGTAGTTTTCGGATTGAAATATCCGCCAATGAAGGCTAGTAGATTGTTAGTCAGGTGTATAAGAATACATAGAGTTAATTTATTTGTCTTGTAATATATCCACCCAGAGAAAATGCCAAGGATAGAAGCACCTATAAACTGCCAAGGATTTAAGTGAATTAAACCAAAAAGCAAACTAGAGATAAGTATTGACTTTAGTGGAGAGTAGCTTTTTAAAAATCCCTTTAAAATAATTCCTCTAAATATCAATTCTTCAAGAATAGGAGCAGCAATAACTACGGCAATAAATGAATACACACCCGTTTTATCACCTTGATCGAGCAGTATTTTTCTTAAAAAGTCTGGCATTGGGATTTGGCTAACAATCGGGAATGTTATTCCTATTAAAATTGCAACTGTCACAATGCAAACCAGTAAAGCAAATTTTATCGAACCAATTCCAAAATCATAACTACTTTCACCTGACAAATTTCTCCTTTTAATATGAATAATGATAAAAGCAGTTCCCATTGACAGAATATATGAAATTAAGAAATTAAGTTCTTTTCCTAACGTCGTTTCAAACATCTTAATAACAGGAAACAATAATATCATCAATAGTATTATTGTTCTTAGAATTTTCCAACTTTCTCGGATGTTAGGATAACTTTCTTCATTGTTTATTTCTGTCATTTTTTTATTATTATTTAACTATTTAATTCACCGGTATTTGTCCTTCATTCGAAGGAGGTAGCATTCCCTGCCCAGATATGTCGGGACAAAGTGAATGCGGGCGTAAAGACTGCTAAATGAGATAGACATAATATGGTCAAGAGAGCGCATTATGGTATATGTGTTTGATTGTCAGAAATATTATTTCTTGTATCTCAACCAGAAGTATATCTAGCTGAACATAAAACATTTTTCTATTCACCACAAAATAGGATTGTCTATTTCGGGAATTGTTTCTTAATTAAACTGTTAACAGGAAAATAAATAAATCTCCACAAATAAATGTCAAATAATAACTTAATCATAAATGCGACACCGCTATAATTAAATAGAAAACCAGTTAATCTAGATCCTACTTTAATAAGCATGTATGTGGTTATAAGTGAACCAAAAGTAATAAACCTATTTGTTTTTATGTAAAATTTTCCATGTATTATTTGTTTCTACGTATATATTTATCTAGATTCCCCTGTTAGTCACGTTCTATGAATTCAAATTCTATAGCTCTTTTTTGTAAATTGATTCAAAAAATAATCATTTGAAGAATCAATTACTAAGTTTGACGTTGCACGCAAAGCGTGTTTTTTTTATTCTATTGTGGAAACCGAAGTCTTTTTTCCTCTTAATAGTCAGGAAACACAGTGTTCTTACTTTTTTTCTACACTTGTTCATAACAAGAGTCTGCTCAAAAATCTCATATTGTTCGGTTTTTGTATCTGTTTTGTCGTTTTTTTTGGCTTCAAATAAGCTATAACGAACTCACGTTATTTTGCTTTAAATTTAAAGCAATCTATTTCTTAGCATTTATAAACTATTTACCTGATTTGCTCCTTCAATAAATTGAAACTTAGATATAACCTGCATTTTTGAAAAGTAATCAATTGTTTTTTTTAGTCCTTCTTCAAGGGTCACTACTGGATGCCAATTGTTTAATTCCCTTTTTGCCAAATATATGTCTGGTTTTCGTTGATGCGGATCATCTTCAGGTAGAGATAAATGGATTACTCTTGATTTTGACTTAGTTAATTTTAATATTGTTTCAACCAATTCTAATATTGTAAACTCACAAGGGTTTCCTAAATTTATAGGACCCCTAAACGAACTTCCTGTATTCATAACGCGTAACATTCCTTCAATCAAGTCGTCAATATATTGAAAACTGCGTGTCTGAAGACCATTTCCATATACAGTAATATCTTCTCCCTTTAAAGCTTGAACAATAAAGTTAGAGATAACTCTTCCGTCGTGAGAATTTAGTTTTGGTCCGTATGTATTAAAGATGCGAATAATCTTGATTTGTAAGTTATATTGACGAGAATAATCCATAAAAAGAGTTTCAGCAGCACGTTTGCCTTCATCATAGCAGGATCTTATACCAATTGGATTTACGTTTCCCCAATATGATTCAACTTGTGGATGTATTTTAGGATCTCCATATACTTCACTCGTTGAAGCTTGTAAAATTTTCGCATTACTCCGCACTGCTAAATTTAACATATTGTTAGCCCCATAAACTGATGTAGTCATTGTTTTAATTGGATCATATTGATAATGACGTGGTGATGCTGGACATGCCAAGTTATAGATTTCATCAATTTTAGCATAAAAAGGAGATATGACATCGTGTTGAACTAATTCAAACCTAGTGTTATTAAGTAAATGTAACACATTTTCTTTTTTCCCGGTAAAATAATTGTCGAGACATATAACAGCATTACCCTCATTTAATAATCGTTCACAAAGATGAGAACCAATAAAGCCTGCACCACCCGTCACTAAAATTTTTTTAATTTTCATGAGTTATAAATTTTGGATAATTCAATAAACTTATCAAGTACAATTTAAATGTTAAATACCAAGCACTATACACAAATAAATTATTATTTAAGACCATGTATATGACTAAGATCAACTGAAATCTTCTTCTTATGAACAAAGTCGTAAAGCGTCAATTTTCTAATTTTATAATAACTAAGCCAATAATTTTTCAATGCAGTAAGATAATTTCGTTCTGCTTCAATTCGATTACAATTGGCCTGATTAACGCTATTTACGTCATTTTTTCCAACAAAAAAAAGTTGCTTTGCTTTATTATAGGCAATTTCAGATATTTCTTTTGCCTCTTCGCTCAATTCTATTTGAGTTTGCTGCAAATTGAATTCGGCCAATATAATTAACACATCTTGTTCAAACGATTGTTCAGCTTCCATAGCACTAACTTTTACAGTATTAATATTCTCTCTTGCCATTTTTACTTTCCCATTTCTTACTCCCCAATCAACGATTGGAATATCAAGACCAACAGAGACTATGTTTTGTTGCAATGGTTTTTTATAAGCATCAGTGAAATTACTTGCAACTTGGTTAAATCCTACACTTGCAGACAGCGTTGCAGAAAATTTACTTTCCTTCTTTGTTTTATCAAAAATTTGTTGAGCCTTTAGATTCCGTTCTTTCAATTCGGGGATAATTGGATTATTCTCTTTTGCTTTGCGAATGACATCATCAGCCGAAAGCATTATGTTTAATGTTTCTTTAGGTAGCGATAAATTGAACTGAGTTTCTCTATCAAATCTCAAAAATGATGCTAGTGCAAATGTACTTTTCTTCAAATTCAGTTCTATATTTCCGAAATTATTTTTAGAATTTATTACTTGTAGTTTAAGAGCGAGTAAATCAGGTTGTGAGATTGTACCAATTTTATATCTTTCCAAGCCAATTTTATAGAGAGTATCGCTATTTTCAATATTTTGTTTTGCTAATTCAATATTTTGTTTGCAGAGAGTCAACTCAAAAAAATACACCGCAGTTTGTTCTGAAATTTCCTCCAAATTGTATAGGAATTCTTTTGTAACCTTTTCATAGCTTATCGGTCCAATTTTCTTCTCCCATTTGAAATTATTAAACCCAAATAGCTTTTGGGAGTATCCTATCCGAATTGGGACAGAAGAATATTGTTCAGTAGTATTTTGTCCTGCATTACGTAAATATCCCAAGTCTGTATCTATGTAGAATGTTCCACCAGTTATATCCCAATTCTGTTTTAAGGATAAATTTGCATAAGAATATAAGCTTTGTTGTGATTTATAAACAATAACATTGTTCTGATAATCATAACGTTCAACGAAATTTTGAGTATAAGAAAAAGGAGTCGTACTAATAGAAATGCTTGGCAATCTTTCAGCTTTATATGTTCTAAATTGCCAATAGCCTGATAAATATGAATTTTGAGCTTTCAAAGTAGAAAGTGAGCTATCCAATGCAATTTCGATAGCTTGATCCAATGAGATTGTTTTTGTTTTCTCCCAATGTGTAGTTTGAGAGAATGTAAATAGCGGATAAAAACAAGCAATTATACTTAGTAAAATTTTCATTAATTAATTTTTTATTGGCTAGAATACTTCATCATATATTCAATCTTGTTAAATGTGTTTTTTTGCAATCAAATACTGATTCATGTGTCAAGAAATAACCTAAGATTCTATAAATATTACTTATAAATTGTTTTTAAATATCTTCTTTACGGGTTGTAAAAATTGTTCTATCAAGCGTAGATCCTCAGTAATAATGTCTGCATTAGCTGTCATTTCTTGCGATAAGGGTAATTTTTTATCGTACGAAGTTGTTAACCCTTTCGGAAATTTGACTTCAACAATATATTTACCATCTTTGGTTGGAATTAATGAGATCCGGTTTACTTTCCCAACCACCATGCCATACTCATTATCTGGGAAACTGTTGAAATGAACATTCACAGATTGCCCTATTCTTACTTTACCGGAACGTTCAATGAGTAATTGAGCTTTACCTATCAATTCGCTTTGAACAATAGGCACAACTGTAAACACAACATCTCCTAATACAATATTCTGATTCATAGCCCAATAATTGGTAAAAGTCACTTTTCCTGCAATAGGGCTTGTCAGTACATAAGTCATCTCCCACGACCGGATTTCATTTTCCAACTGGTTGATATTGGTTTTTAATTGAGACAATAAACCATTTTTCTTTTCCAAATATTGTTGCTCAATATCCACGAGATTTTCTTCCATTTGAACAATTTGAATCTGCATATTTTCCAACGACGAATGCATGTTTTGCACATTCATATCGCTTGCCAGTAAAGTACTTTTGGCTTTATCACTTTCTTCTTCCGAAATCAGGTTCTGCTTACGTAAATAGGCTTCCCTACCGAAAGCTTTTAGATCAAGCTCATGTTGTTTGTTTACAATTTCCTTTTGAATTAGCAAGCTTTGGTAATGCAGTTTGTTAGCCTCTATCAGTTTTTTGGTCGATTCCAGTTTTTTAGGATAATAATTCATCTCTATAAATTTATTGTAGCCTTCCAGATTTATCAGAAAGCCTGAATAAGAACTTTGAATAGCTCCAAGCTTCAGTTCTTTGCGTGACAAGTTGTAGATGTACTCTTTATTTACTGCCAGCAATACCTTATTCAGTTCAGATTTCAGGAAAATAATATCTTTATATCCGGCAGGATTTTCAATCAGAGCGAGACAATCTCCGGGCTGAACTATTTGTTGGTCTTTAACTTGTAATACAGATAACTTTCCACTGGTTTTGGCTACAATACCGGCAGGCGGAGTGGCAGTGGTTAATACTAAAGGTGCAGTGACGATTTCAGGAAACTTAAACAACCAACTTCCTACAATCAACAGCACTACTACGCATGCCAGCAGAGTAATTCCCCTGCGCAATATCCAATTGGGTACACTTCCTAGGACTTCTTGTACTTCCTCGCTGCGTAGTTCAATCTCTTTTCCTTGTTTTTCTGATTCTTCCATTCTGAAACGACTTTCTACTAACTATAAACTACCAACTAATTATTGTCCCAATTCCAACTGATTCTTTACCAACTGATAATAAACTCCTAGTTTAGTTGTCAGTTCTTTATGTGTTCCTTGTTCCACAACCTTTCCTTTATCCAACACAATAATATTATCAGCATGTTGTACGGTACTTAGCCTGTGTGCAACAATGATGACAGTTTTATTTTTATTAAACACAGTCAAGTTGTCCATAATTTGTCTTTCATTGGTGGCATCCAACGAATTGGTGGCTTCATCAAAAAATAGATAATCCGGGTTTTTATAGACAGTACGGGCTATCAGCAAGCGTTGTTTCTGCCCTTGGCTGACTCCTTTTCCTTCCATACCAATCTTCGTATTGTATCCCAAAGGTAATGAATCAATATAGTCCCGGATATTAGCTATTTTTACAGCCCTAATCAGTTTCTCTTTATCAATCTCATCATCTCCTACGGCTATATTTCCGGCTATAGTATCCGAGAAAATAAAACCCTCCTGCATCACCACTCCTGTTTTTTGTCGCCAAACATGCGAATTAATATTCTTCATCGGGGTTTGATCGACTGAAATAGTGCCCTTGTTGGGCGGGTAGAAACCTAGTAACAATTTTATCAGTGTGGTTTTTCCGCTTCCACTAGCACCTACAATGGCGGTTGTTTTATTTTGGGGTATTTCCAGATTAACATCTTCCAAAACGTAGTCACGGTCGGCACCATCGTAACTAAACCATAAATCTTTCAAGTAGATAGTTTTATTTTCAGGGATATGATTGAGTTTAATATCCGCCAAATCTTCTTCATCTTCTTTATTGTGAATCTCTCCCAAACGTTCCAAACTGATTTTAGCATCTTGCAGGGCTTGTGCAAAACCAATAAACTGACCGATAGGCCCGGAAAGTTGCCCGATAATATAACTTAATGACATCATCATCCCCAAAGTCATTTGCCCCTCCACTACCGAACGGGCTGCAATGTATGAGATGCTTAAGCTGGTGGCTTGATTAAAAAATATAGAACCAGTTTGTTGATATTGACCCAATGCAGTTCCACGAATATTGATTTTAAACCTTTTTACTTGAATTCGTTCCCATTGCCAGCGTTTTTGTTTTTCGCAATTACATAGTTTGATTTCCTGCATACCGGTTATTAGTTCCACCATATTACTTTGATCAGCGGATGATTGAGCGAAACGCTTAAAATCCAATTCTCTGCGATATTTCATAAACGAAAGTACCCACAACACATATAATGTATTACCTATCAGAAAGATTCCTAATATAAGTGGATTAAAATAGGCGAGAATAAAGCCGAAAACAATAAAGTTAGCAAAGGAAAAAAGAACATTTAGGGAAGTACCCGTAAGAAAAGATTGGATGCGACCATGATCGCCAATACGCTGCATAATATCTCCTACCATTTTTGTGTCAAAATAACCCAATGGCAACTTCATTAACTTTATCAAGAAGTCTGAGATAAGTGAAATACTTATTCTCGTGGTTGTATGCAACACTATCCAGTTGCGAATAAAATCCATGCTCAATTGTGTTATAAAGAGCACTAACTGGGCAATTAATATCAGAGTAATAACACTCAGATTCTTATTGCCAATTCCGACATCCACCATGGTTTGGGAGAGGAAAGGAAAAATCAACGATAATACACTGGACAATAACATCCCCAATGCCAGTTGAATCATTTCTTTTTTATACGGTTTTAGGTAGCGGGCAAAATAACGCAGGTTGACTTTGGAATCGGTTTTCTTTTCATCAACCTGATCATAAAATGCTGGGGTAGTATGTAAAATTAAAGCCGTTCCTTTATGCTCGCCTTCTGATTTAGTACTGATCCAACATTTAAGAAACTCTTCTTTGTTGTATGTAAATATACCTCCGGCAGGGTCAGCAATAATTATATCATAATTCTCAGGATTTTTTTTTTTTAGAATCCCTTTTCTGTTTTCTTTAATATTGTAACACACCACAAAATGATTCTGATTCCAATGTAATATACACGGCAGTAGTACATCTTCTACCAACTGCTGAAAACTAATTTTTACTCCCTGAGTACGAAACCCTATACTCTCTGCTGCTTCACTGATACCCAACATAGATACACCCTCGCGGGTAAGAAACGATTTCTCCCGTAGTGTTTGCAGGTTGTAGGTGCGACCGTAATGCTTAGCTATCATGCGCAAGCATGTTGGACCGCAATCCATGGCATCAAGTTGGGCATAGTGAGGAAATTTGTTATACATTATAATTTGCATTCATTGATTTAATATAACTGTTATAGCTCTTGGAAATCATAAAATAGAAATTGTAAATTACGTCACAACTAACAAGCTATAAACTTCTAAATTATTTATCAACCTATGTGATATTTATCCTCAATCAAGTAACTGTAACTATTTAATGTGCCATTTAAAATCTTTAATAGAACGCTGATTTTCGGTGATTTAGCGAAAAATGACGGATAAAAGGAAAGGGTTTTTCTTGCCTTCGGCAAGAGGATCTAGACACAACTGTCTGAAAATCATATCGCCTTTGGCGAGATTCAAATCCGCTCTATCAGCGTTTACCCGCGTTCTATTCTTTAGTGTTTTTCAAATAAAATGCGACTTATGCATTTTTTCTTACATCATTATTTAAATTACAAACATAGGGGCTTATAATATCTATTTATTAGTTGTATTTAGTAGATAATCCTTTTTTCTTTTGAAATCGGCAATAAAAATCTTATCCAACTTATATGATTTTAGTATATTTATAAATTTAATTTCACAATTAAAACTATTTACGTCACTTAGATTAATTGTATAAAGGAAATTACTAATGTTATTTTTCCCAATTCGTAAACTTAGATTATACCAAAAAGAAGAACAATAGATAAAACCCGGACAATCTTTAAATATTTTACCCTTTAATTCAGTTTTGAAAGCACTCATTCCTGTAAATCGATAGTAATCATGCTTATCTGGCCATGCTTTTTCTCCTAAGTCTTTGTAAACATGCTCTATCATTAGGCACCCAAAGTAATTAGCCCATCCTTCTTCATAATCTTTGGTCATCCAATTATATCTGGGTGTTATATTCCCCATACAAACATGTCCCATTTCGTGACATAGTCCATACACGTTATTATATCCGCTCTTTTGAGGAGCCCGAAAATCATTCATTGACTTAAATTCCCATGTTATTAGATTGGGATTGTCGACTCTAACATATAGCAAGCATTTGTTTGATTTGACAATATCAAGTTCAATCTTCTTAGAAAGAGGAAATCCCATTTTAACTGCATTGCTTTTAACTATTTTAAGAATTTTGAGACTTGCTTTGGCATACTTTTCGGTACATTCTTCATATTGTATTATGAAGTCATTAGTTGTAATAGTTTTCTTTACCGCATGAACATTCATGTTAGTAATTACAATCAAGACAAGAGTTATTAATGTTAGTTTCATTATTTTTTTTCCAATTTTGCGTATTGCTTAAATCCTAGGATAAAGTACTTATTTTTTTTATTTTAAGATGAGCTTTCAGAAAGTCTTTCATATAGCCTTTTCTATTGGTACAGACATCATTGCTTTTTCCTTCGAACTCATTTTCTATTCGTTGAATTGGACAACCACCGGCACAAATAGGTAGATATGAACATTTAGAACAGGTTTTATCATCTAATGGATCAGCTCCATATAATTGTCTATTTAAAACCCGGATATTTATATCCTCAACTTTTCCATCTATTAGTTTTCCTATGGCATATTCTTTTTTCCCGATTATTTCCCAACACTTATAAATATAACCTTCGGGATCAACGCTTAAAGCTGTTTTGTTCCTAATACCACATTCTTGAAAAAATGATGTTGTATATAATAAGTGAGGAGTTATTATGCCTAATTTGTTATATAAATTGAGAATTCTTTCTGAACTTTCTTTACGATTAAATAGTCCATTACTATCGCAATCACATTTATTTACTGCTCTATTTAAAACAAATGCAGGTGAAACAAATACCTTTTTACCTTTAAATTTTTCAAGAAGAGTGTGGAGGAGTGGTGGAAAATCATTTGAATTTTCTTTTGTCAAATTGACTCTTATGCTAATTTCAATTTCTGGGGCTAACTCAGTTATTAAATTTACATTTTCAATTGTTTTTGTAAATACGTCCGTACATATAGAAGTATTTTTCACTTTATTGTGATTTTCTTTATTTCCATCTAATGTAATTTGCATTTTTGAAACTCTTATATATTTAAGGGTTTCTATAACTTCAGGGGTTATTAAAAATCCAGTGGTAATTATGTTTGAGGTAAATTTTTTGTCCCAAACCTTATCAAATTCATCATAAAATGTTTTCATTCTATCAATTGCCATTAAAGGTTCCCCTCCAAACCATGTCAAATGAATACTTGACAAATTTTTATAATATTGAAGATGGTTGACAATGGAATTAATCACTTCGTCAGACATATACTTTTTCTCTTTTTTTTCATAGCAATAATGGCATGAAAAATGACAATCCATAGTCGGTGCAATTGTTAAGTGCATGTGATTGTCGATATTTCGTTGCCGTTCTACAATACTCTTATAAAGAAGGAATTCATCTTTATCATTGTTTGTAATAATTCTTTTGTCCAATAACAGTTCTTTTGTCTCTATGTCTAATTCATTTTCATAAATTTCCGACTTTTGTTCTTGCTTTATTTTAAGGGCATTGTATAACTCCTGATCTATTTCTAAGAAAGAATTTGATAATGAGTTGTAAATATAAAACAAGTCATTGTCACAATATAAAAATGAATATTTTGAAATTTTCATAGTTTTCGTAGTTGTTGCTAAATATAATTTAATTTGTAAAGTATTCTAAGTTGTAAATACATTGACAATTATAACTTAATAAATTAAATGCCATTTCCGGATAGACATTCATAGTTTATGTGTATTGTTTTAATGAGATTATCATTTGAGGTTGTGTTTTGAGATGAGATTTTTTTGTGAAATTTTTAAAATATTACAACGCCCTTGTTTTCACAGGGCGTTGATGTGTTTTAAATAATTATAAATTTTGACTTTGTAAAATGACGGCTTGATCAAACACAGTCCCACAAGTATGTGCTGTGCCGCAAGTATTACTACTACTACTACTACTACTACTACTACTACTTGAACTACTAGAACCAATGTTATATGTACCAGAACAAGTCTTATAATCTGTATACATGCCTATTGTTCCTGAGATACATGTAGGAGCACTACCATAAATACCAATACAATTAATGCTACCTCCAATTAGTGATTTCATTTCATTTTCACCTAGCCTTCCTTCTTCAATAATTCTAATTTTTTTTAATTTTTTCATTTTGACTTTCTTTTTTAAAAAATTGGCCTACTCTATCAGAGCTTTTCGGCATACGCTCGACTATATTAATTCAAATTAACCGTATTATAACTAATAGCTACTGTATTATAAATGTACAAAGGATTATTATATTTCTTTAGTATAGATTGAAGTTTAAAATTATTTCTTACATGGAACTTGATTTATTTAAAAATATCTCTCTTGAAACGATCTTCATCTGGTAAACCCATTTTTTAATTATAGTTTCACGTGTGCTAATAGAACAAACAACGAGCAAATGATAGAACCTTATTTTTACAGGTTAAGCTATAAAATAAAATACTAGTTTAGTCAATTATGCATAATTATTACTTGATTTGAACTCGGTCATTTATTTTTTGCAAAATTTCGGCCTTAGAACTTTTTATGGTAAGAAATAATTCATTCATAGTGTATAGTTGCTGAGTATTGGATCTAAAATTACTGTTCATTCCCCGAGGATGAGATAAGTGATAGAGATTCCCAGAATTATGTAGTAATTTCATTCCCAAATTATTCCAACGATGAAAGCGCTCCCCATCTTCTGGACTCCAGCCATAAAACAGTTCATTTTCTTTTCCAGAATAGAAGTACGCATTTTTTCTCACCATAAATGCACCACCAACCATTCTATCTCCATAAGGTAAATTCATTTTTACATCGTTTTGAGACAGTACTTTTATATTTCTATCTTTTAGATACAATTCTCTAATAGGTTCAGAAGTATCATAAAAATGTCCATCATAAGGATAGATTACATCAGCTTTATGGGCACGTAATTTTATCAAAGAATCTATGATTTGCTCTTTCGGAACAATCACATCTGCATCCCAAATTGCGATATAATCTGTAGTTGTCATATCTGCCATTCTGTTTAAATATTTGGTCCTATAAAAAACGGGATCATGATCCTCAATAAAATGATATTCAATTTTTTTTCCTATCAATTTTTTTACAAAGGCATTGTTGTAATCAGCAGCCTCAAGAACTAATATATGTGTTCTAAAATATTTTTGAATATATTGTATTGATACAATTAAATTTTCCAATCGAATTATACTATCTAATCGAACTGGAATTAAAAACGTAATATCAAACAAGTCTTGTTTCATAAAATGATAGATTTGATAAAATAAATTGGCACAATTCCAGACGAATTCGCGAATAAACCTTTAGTGGTGTTTAATATCATATAAGCCAAATTGAAAATATTAGATATACTGCATTATATTAGATGAAAATTAAGATAGAACTACAGTAAGCATTCTTTCTAATTATGAAAAGAGATGTACGCATTAAATGTATTAATATACATATTTGATATTAGTCAAAAGAATTTCAATGAAGGTTATTTTCAGTGAATATAGAGGTAAGATGAGAATCAATATATTTTTTCTTGCCATTCTTCAATTTTATTTTTTTTGTATTTTGGAGAGCAGAATTGTTAAGAATTGATCTATCCATTTGAGTGTTTACGTAACAAAATCGCCTATTTGACATATAGCATTATGTGTATTATAAGCAATTTGAAACTGCTTATAAGAATACTAAACAAATACAACTTAACAATATTTGAACTACCAAATAATGGACACTTGAGAATAAATCTTTATTTTGAAAAATTAGTTTTCAGTTCTTCAACAGAACTTCTTGTTGTTCTAAGCCATTCTACCCTAGTGTTAACTCCATATTCCACTGATCTTATTTTACTATTGATCCCTCTGGGATGAGTTAAATGAAACAAACAACCCGAACTCCGATAAATATTATACCCAAATATTTTCCATCGTTCATGTCTATCAGAGTCTTCAGATCCCCAACCATAATACTTTTCATTTTCCATCCCCGCCTCTACAAATGCTTTTTTATTTACAAATACAGCCCCACCTATCATCTGATTACCGTAAATCATCGACATCTTACTTAAATTTCCTGTAAGTATGTTGATTTTTCTTTCTCTAAAATAGAATTCACGAATAATTTCAGAAGTGTCATAAAATTCACCATCATAAGGATAAGCTATTTCATATCCTTCCCTGAGTTTCACAACAGCTTCAAAAATTTGTTTTTTTCGAATTATTACATCTGCATCCCAGATACCGATATATTGAGTATTTGAATTTAATGCTAATATATTTACATATTTAGTTTTGTGAAAAATTTCATCTTTATCCTCAATAAAGACATAATCTACTCTCTTATCAAGTAATTTTCGAACTATTCCGTTTTCATAATTAGCAGCTTCAATCACTAGAATATTTGTTTCGAAATTTTGTAAAAGATATCGAATTGACATCAACATATTTTCCAAACGAATAATCGTGTCAAATCGAACCGGGATTAAAAAGGTGAAATCTTTTATATCTATCTTCATATGTATTTTTTTAGAATGGGCGTATTAAATTCTTTTGGCATTTAGAAATGCTCATTTTATTCTGTTGCTTAGTTAGTATCCATTCTTGGAATATGCTTTTTAGATTTTGCAAATTTATTTGTCAAAACATCTTGATAGGCCAAAATAACACCACAAAAACCTGTCACAAGTCCAATATGTGTTTTTAAAATAGTTTCGTCTTTTAAACAATCTTCCCAAATGTCAGAATCTGCGATTTTCTTGCACAATAAATCATAATTTATATTTGCAGAGTCGTGAAATTTTTTTGTTATATAATAAAATCCGGTAATTCCATCAAATGGGAATATATTTTTATTTCTAAATTCATTTTTCAGTGAAGAAGAAAAATCAGCATTTTGCTCAAGAAGTTGAATGTGTTCCCTCCAACCATTTATTGACTTACTTTTTAAAATACGTTTTATCCCTGCACTTAAAAATAATCTATTACACTGAAGTAATGGATATGTTGATTTTATTTTATCTGACATGACATCAAAGATTTTTATAAGTTTATAGTTATAAAAATTCAACTTATAGATTTCACTTAAAAACAATAGATATGACGGAAAAAAGTAATTTGTAATTGAGAACAATGGGGGTTCAGCATACATTTTAAATAAATCTACGTTTTCAATCTTGTTGATTGATTTGACAATAATGTTTCTAAATAAATATTGCTCATTGCTAGAAAGATTTTTATTTTTAAGTCGCATGCTAAAGTAAGTAGACAAATCCAAAACTCCTTTTACCATTTCAATGCCCTTATATAATTCATTCTCTAAGTAATTGAAATAAAGAGAACGAAAAATCCTATCATCCAATTCTTTCAATATAATATTAGCATTTCCAGAGACAAAATTTTCTTCAATTAAATAGTTTATTCCGTAGCAAATTCCAACCAATCCATTAGCTATATCAATCGGGATTTCAATATGCACTTGGCTGTATATTGAATCTAATAATTTTTCAGCAAACTTTTCATAAGTCTTGTTTTGCGTTAATCGCGCTTGATGATAAAAATAGATGCATATTCCCATCTTCCCTTCATATAATCCAATTGGTAGCTTATCAATATCTTGCGACATCACATATTGATTGAAACTATCAATACGTCCGTTCATTATAGCATTCAATTCAACATTATTCATAAATTAGTTTTAGTGTTTTGTAATGATTGTAGATATGATCAATAGTTGATAGTTTTAAATATGTCCGATTAAAGTGAGAAGTTATAAGTCCAGTTTGATCATTGTTACTTTCGGTGACATCTGAGTAACCAAATTCTTTCTGTCTTGAAATGAATGGATAAAGTGCTAACTTATTAGTTGACAACTTCGAAATTGCGCCATCTGTTGTATCTCCAACCTGAAATTTATAATCGAGAATAGGTTGAAAGAATTTTTTATAAATTATAGTAAATTGTAAACACCATAACCAATCAACCCAATACAAATGCTTTGAAACAGGAATTGCAGTACCAAATCCTCCTATACCACCAGATAATGTATCAGCACCTTTGTTGTGAGCGTTCATTATACTTTGGATTAGTAAATGTTTAGAATAATGTTCAGTAAAATAATGATCATCTTCACAAAGCAAAATTACATCGTCGTCATTTTTTACAGCCAGTTGTATGACTTTAACAATGCTTTGCCATAGTCCTATCGCTCCAATTGGGTGCGTACAGGCTTCAACAATGTTCAATTTAAACTCATCTCTTCCTGCAAATTCTTTAATCATATGTTCCTTGCGTTCCTGTCTTTCTTTAAGATTAATCACATAAGTAGGTATACAAAATGACTCCTCATTTGTTTTAAATGCTTGCAGACAATCTTTTAAAACTAAATTGACTTTTTCTGACCAATTTTTCCAATTGAGTCTATTATCATATTCTTTACGAGTCAATAATCTTATATCAGAGTACGCATCCTTATCATGAAAGAGTGATTTAATTTTCGTTGCATAATCTTTTGGTTTAGCATTTTTCGCAAATATAAACCCATTTTTACCATTGTTTATAACCTGAGATACCCCACAAACATTAGTTGCTAAAGATGGGATACCGTATGCAGATACTTCGCTAAATACTATTCCAAAACATTCAAAACGTGTTGGCAAAATAAAAAAGTGTGTGTTGCTTAGTATTTGCTCAAGTATTTCTACATCAGTTGGAATAGATTTGTCTATATACGGTATTATTGTTATATCTTCATTAAGTACATCAATTTCAACAGGCAGTGTGCAACCAATAATCGTAAGATGACACTTAAAACCAGTCGATTTTAGATGTTGATATGTATCATAAGTCTTATCAATACCTTTTCTATATTCATTTTTCCCAACAAATAACAACTGGCAGGTTTCAGATAAATCACCTATTATCTCATCATGCGAAGGAATTTTATCAATATTAGCTCCAAATTCAATGACCTTTACTTTATCAGGATTAGCACCATAATGCTTAATTGCATTATTTTTAGCCCATTCTGAACTGTAAATTATTATTTCAGAATTATTGATTGCACGCTTTTTAATATCGACAACAATGGTATAAATTTTACCATATTCAATTCGATCACAAGCTTTATATGGATCAAAAGTTGTATCCCCTATATATATTATTGGAATATCAACATTAAGATAGGCAATTGAATAATACTCACTGGAAATAATAACATCGTATTTTGTCGTATCCAATCTTTCGGAAAGTAGTTTCCCAAATAATTGTGCATACTCTTCTGGTTGGAAAGTTCTATTCTTATTGTGATGTAAATGAAACTCTTTTATTTCAAAAATAATATCGTTTGCTACCCACTCAACTGTGTGTAGAGTTTCTAAATTCTTCGTAATATAATTAAGAATACCAGACGAATTATTTGTATTTTGTTGATTAATGGTTGATATAAAAGCAATTCTCATAAAAATCATTTTAGTGTTTTACATTATAAGATATTTTTATTTAATCATGTTACATTTATTTCCCAGACTAAACTATTTTCACACCCCTTCTAAGGGATTTACGGCGGTAATATGAATTTGATAACTATTCCAATTATCGACCTTTCGGTTTCCATGTTTCACATAGAGTGACTATAAAATAAAACTACATCCTATAATATTCCATGAAATACAATTTTAGTTACTCTTTACGTAATCGTAATTTAACGAGCCAGTTTTTGTTTTAAACTGTAACATTTAAATGAGCAGGAGGAATACCAATAATAATAGGTGGAATCTTTGTAAAATTCTTAATTTCATTTTTAAAATTACTTTCTAAAAAACTACTAAGAAATAAAAAAAATAGGAGAGCTGTTGTAGCTTGGGACAAATACTTATTCATAATGTTATTATTGAAATTTATCCCACAAAGTAATACAAAAAAAATCCTGAAAACAATAAATTTCCAGGATTTCTTTAAGATACATAAATTACACATTTGACATTAACTATCTCAAGATAAAGTATTTGTGAACCGCTAAAATAATAGGTAAAGATACATGCCAAAATAGCCTTAATACGAGCTTGAATTAACCTAGAAATTTCTTAGAAATTCTGTCAAATTGTCGGAATTTTGGAGTCCTAACTTTTTTCTTAGACGTGTGCGATGTATTCTTATAGAGTCATTTTTTATATCAAGAATTGAAGCAATCATACCTGTATCAAACTCCGCCAAAAGTAAACAACAAATTAGAATGTCGCGTTCTGACAAATTAGTATACTGCTGGATTAAACGTTTAGAAATATCATTATATTGGATATCTATAATAGCTATTAGTTCTTGGTGAAAGGTCAAATTTAAAATCGGGCTAATCCCATTGCTTTTCGCTTCAGCAGAAAGAGGTCGTTTGAAAGAATTTTTTCGATACTGGTCTACATTCAGTAATATAATATTATGAATTTTAAGTTGCCTTTCAAGTAAGTCGATATTTAACTTTTCTTTTTCTGTCAGATTTCTTTCATACTCCAACAATTGTTTTTGAGCTTTCAATTTATGATTTTTTACTCTATCCCCCCAGAATAAAACTACGATTACACCTAAGCTCAAAACCAATGTGTAAATTAACAGTAAATTCCTTTTTTGCTCATCTTTGAGTGTTAATTCTTTGATGGATAATTGCAATCCTTGAAATTGGTATTTCTTTTCAAGTCCGGCAAAACTTTCATTCAGCTTTTGTTTGTATAAAGAGTCGGTTGCTACAGATACTTTTCTGGAGAAATAAAGAGCTTTAATTAGATTTCCTTGATTCTCATATAATTTTTCACATAGTCGATAATAATCAGGAGCCATTTCTTGCATCTTTGTTATTTTATTCAAATAAAAAAATGTCGAATCAAACTGTCCTGTTCTAAAATGTGTGTTTGCAATCAAAAACCATTTATTTGAATCATAAAAAGGCTGATTCGTTAAGGGCACTTTGCGATAATATGCCAACGCCATGTTGTAATTTTCTTTTTGATAGTATGCTGCACCGAGACACCGATAAACAGTAGAGAGTAATAGAGCATCTTTGTAATGAGCAACATTTTTTTCGGCTAATAGAAAATATGCAATTGCACTTTTATATTTTGAAGTATACTGGTAATTATAGCCGATATTTAAATTTGACAAAATACAGTTACGATAATCTTTAATTTCCTCAAATTTATTGTATGCATATTTGAAAAAGTAAATCGACTTACTAAACTGTCCTTGCACATTATACATATTTCCTATGTCATAATATACCAGTCCTTGTAATTTATAACTTTTTGTTTTTTCTGCAAATACTTGCGCTTTTAGCAAAGCATCCGCTTGCTTTTTTGCATTACCCATGTATTTTGCACAGCGAGCCATATAAAGCCAAGCATATCCGGCGTGAATAGGATCAGTCTCATCGAAGTAATTTGTTGCAATTGAGATGAGAGAGTCAGATGCTACTTCAACATTCGTTTTATCTAATGCCTGACTCTTTAGTAAGGCATAAAGTGCTTTATCATGTCTAGTCGCACATAACTTCAGGCTTATCTTTTGGAGAATATGTAAGGAGGAATCGGGGGAGGTTCGTATGAGTTTTTCTGCTATTTCCAGTTTTACTGAAGTCTGTGAACAGCAGACTAAATTTAGGATGAGTAAGATTAGTAAGAATGATCGAATAAATTGTGTCATAGTGATTAAATGTATATTTAGGGCAAATATACTAACTTTTTAAAATTAAAAATTGACTTAGTCAAAAAAAAAAGTATTACATCAGACTTCTCAATTGATTCTTATTTTCTTTATGACGGGGCAAACAATCAAGAATAAAAGCAAATAGGAATGAAAATGGTATGAAACCAGTCGTAAATTGCCTTAATAGACAGCATGACAGATCTCCACTATCCGCAACGCGCTGCTTGTATGCTTTATTTGTCGGTTTATCATCAATCAATTTTTCATTCATTTTAACACTTCTGGCAATGCGCACAGAATGTAAAAAAATAGATATTCCAACCATTTCTTCAATTCGGAAATAATGCCCCGAAAACCACTTATAACTTTTATGCGTGTCTACTTTTATGGAGTAGCATAAAAGTCGTAACAGGTTTTCCATATGGAACAGCGGACACAACACATTTTTTCTCGCCTGACACTTCGAGCCCCGGTATCCACTCAAAAAAATGCCTTGTGATAGAGTTTGATAATGTTGAAAAGTAAGAATAAGTTTTCGGGACTAATTCTTACTTTTTTTATGATATGAATAAAGGAAAACTTATTTCCTGCTTTCCAACATTTAAAGACAGTTCCAATTTAAGTTGTATGAACCTGAAATAAATGCCCCAAAACAATATACCTGCTTTTAAAGACCAAGTTTTTTTGACTAAGAAAAAACAGGCATACCATTTTGGATAGGAACAGCGGATAAACCCCATTCAGCGTTTAAATTATTTGCTACCGCCAGAATAAAATAATTTCACGCTAATTAAAGTTATAGATTTTAGCACTTCGTGCAATATAATAAATGTTTACACTTCGTGTCAGAGAAAAGGAGGTGTTTACTGTTTTGTGTATAATTGGGATATATTGAAAAAGTTTGTGACACGTTTGGTTGTTGATTCTATTTTATGTCAGCAAGATTTAATAATTTGTTCTGGCAATGTTTTATTTCAATTTGTTGCACTGCTGACATTATTTATTGTTGGCTTGTTGACAAGATTGTTTGTTGACAAGATTGTTTGTTGACAAGATTGCAAGATTACTTGAATTCATGTTGTCAATCTATCAAACCCTAAAACTAACTATCATTCTACCTAGATTTATTGTTGACTAGAAAGTTGTAACACAATTTTTCAAGTAAATTTAAATAATAAATAAACCTCTTTTCAAACAGTCTTAGTCTGACACTGCATGTCTCCGTTTGTCCTATATACAGCTATGGCACAATTCAGAAATAGAAACTAATTTTGCTCTATCATGAAAGGAAAGAATTTCAATAATCTATATGCAGGATTTAAAGCTAATCGTATTTGCATTTAGCAAATGGCAAGTTGTATTTTGAGATGCTTGAAATTCTTTCAGCATCTCAAAATGACTTGCCCTTTCAGGGTCAAAAACACCTCCAAAGTCGGTGTTTTATAAGAAGTATTTATGGAGCAAATAGCTCAAAAGTAAAATTCAACCAATATGAATAAAGAAGAGAGTAAAGGAGAGATTAAATTGCCTCAAAGACGCAAAGTAGGCAGGACTCCAAAGAGTGATCCTGCTATATTCCGATATGCTATAAGTCTAACTGAGGTAGAGAATGCTGCGTTCTTAGGTCGTTTTGATGAGTCTGGAATGGCGGTGAAAGCATATTTCATTACGACTTGCATCTTTAATAAACACTTAAAGGTTATCGAATTGGATAAGGCAGCGATAGATTATTATATGCGATTGACGACATTTTATTCTCAATTTCGTGCCATTGGAGTCAATTACAATCAGGTAGTGAGATCCTTAAAATCATCTTTTCCGGAGAAAAAGGCACTTGTTATGCTGGCTAAATTAGAAATAGTAACCATTGAACTAGTCAAACTAAATCGCCAGATTATGAACCTTACAGAAAAGCTTGAAGAAAAATTATACGGTTCAGAAGCAAAACCGTTATTGACAGATAAGAAAATACCGGAATAACGGTAAAAAAGATTGCCAATAATAAGTTCATCAAGTTCCATTTTTGAGCATTTATAAAATATGAATAAAAATCAACAGTCAAGTAACATGGAAATACCTAAAATCGGAAATCGATAGAAACAGTAATTGAAATCGTGATGTTTGTATTAAATGTGATGAGCTGTTAGATGATCAGGATTTGACATAATACTCAAGGTAGACTATCCAACACTAAGGTAATGCCCTTTAAAGAGCAAATTGCCCTATTGCAATATGAATGGCAAATCGTTTTTATTACTATTTCAATAAAAGTGAGGCCCCAAAGTTATTATCTAACTTTGGGGCCTCACTTTAAAATTAGTATCAGAGATGTTTGTTGACTAAGATCGATTTAATAATATTATATTCTGAACATCTTCTCTATCCCTTGTAATTTCCCTGCTAATGCCTGCATATCATTACTGATTTTACTGTCGGTAATACGGGCATAGATTTGTGTTGTTTTAATATTGGTATGCCCAAGCATCTTACTTACAGTTTCAATCGGAACACCTTTAGCCAATGTAATCGTAGTGGCAAAAGTGTGTCTCGCCAAGTGAAACGTCAACTCTTTATCTATTTCACACACGTCCCCAATTTCTTTTAGGTAAGAATTCATTTTCTGATTACTCAAAATCGGAAGTAATTTGTCATTGGGTGATACACCTTTGTATTTCTCCAAAATCATTTTAGGAACATCTAACAAGAGAATATTTGATTCAACTTTAGTTTTTTGTCTTTTAGTCATAATCCATAAGTTGCCATCAAATGAGGTGCGAACATTCTTCTCAGTAAGATTTTTTACATCGATATAGGCAAGTCCTGTGAAACACGAGAATATAAAAATATCACGGACTAATTCTAATCGTTTTATAGCAAACTCTTTTTTCAATATCTTTTCAACGTTCTCCTGCGTGAGATATCCTCGATCAACTTTCGTTAAATGGATTTTGTAATTTGCAAATGGATCAATGGCAATTAACCCATTATTACGTGCTATCAGGATAATGCGTTTGAAATACTGCATAAATTTTGCAGTAGTATTTGTCTGACATTTACCCGTGGTCATTAAATATACTTCAAAGTCCCAAATGAATAACGGTTTAATCTCCTTGAGGGAAATATCCTTCAATTGATATTTGAGTAGTAGAAATTTTTCCAGATGACTACGAGTTCGTTCGTATTTTTGATACGTCGTAGTTGATTTGCTTATTCCTACAAGTTTTAGAACATCCTCATTGTGCTTTTGGAAGAGATCTAAAAGTGTCTCGTGATGCTCACTAATCCCTAGAAACTCATTTTTCACCTTCTCAGCTGTAACATAATTGTCTTTGCGTTGAAGTTCATGATAAATACCATGGAGAGAAGTTTTGATCTGTTCTAGCTGAGCATTGAATTGCTTGCTATCAGACGTCTGTCCGATAGCTTTACCCATTTTTACACTCCAATTTATTGGTTGAATGTCCAACTTTGTATTAAATTGCGCAATAACACCATCGACAGTGACGCGGGAGACAATTGGCATTCTACCATCTTTTCTAATAGCATTCCTTTTCAAGTAGTAAAGAACTTTAAATGTACTCTTCATAATTTCATTTTTTAAATCGTTACAAAATTAGTTGATTGATTGAAAATGAAATAATTGCAATATGGCCAATGGATGTCAAATGTGTGCCAAAAGTAGACTTTTGTGACCTTTTTTTGAATTTTATAAAAGGTCATGAATTAGTCCTATAAGTATGTCTATTTGTGACTAAATCATGGCTTAGGTAACAACTAAAATACAAGGTGGGATGATGAAAAAATCCCTATAAAACGCTGTTTTATAGGGATTTTGCTTTCAGGAGTCGCTTTTTGGCTAACCTTTCTGCGGTACGGACGGGACTCGAACCCGCGACCTCCGCCGTGACAGGGCGGCATTCTAACCAACTGAACTACCGAACCAGGTTTTAATGTCTGCATTATTTTCTAATGCGGTGCAAAGATAGGGAATTAATTCTATTTGTGCAAACGAAAAACATCACAATCTGGAATTGATTTCATATAATATAATAAAACAATACATCTATGAATGACTTTTCAAGAACAAA